>Ga0209542_10001262_pt1 | contig 59889 bp, 81 predicted proteins | sample RifCSPhighO2_01_FD_184028 | JGI IMG/M metagenome (GOLD analysis project Ga0209542, IMG submission 184028) | Soil microbial communities from Rifle, Colorado - Rifle CSP2_plank highO2_0.1 (SPAdes) (version 2) | ecosystem: Environmental > Terrestrial > Deep subsurface > Rock core/Sediment ...
GACCTATATCTATTAAATTTACAGCTTATAGCGTCTATAATCACTACACCATTCCACTGGACATATCCTCACGTAGACTATTTAAACTCTAAAATCAATGTTATTATTTCATTCAGTATTTTAAATCGTTTGGTAATGTTCATTACTCAAATTATGATTTTAGTTTAAGAAACTTAAAATCATTTAAGAATAATTCGCTCATAAAAATTGGTGATTTAAAATGAATTCAACAATTATAACATTTGATTTTTTAAAAGAGTTTAAAAGAATACATGTTAAGATCACAGATGATTTTTTTAATAAAATTAAAAACAAGATTTTAAGTGAATATAAAAGTATAAGCAAATACAACAAAGAATTTTTAAGAATAAATGATGCAACTTTACAATGGGAATTTAAAAAAAATGCTTATCATCCATTTTATAGAATTTTAAAAATAATTGAAACGCTTGAGGTCTCTAAAAAAGAATTGTATGATCATATTCTTGGATTTTATCATTGGGGTTCTCATGATAAAAAATATTTGAAAATTCCTAAAGAGCTAAAAATTGATGAATTCTTGGTAGAAGGTTATGCTTTATATCTAGCAGAAGGTGATACTGGGTTTTCTGGAAATACAAGACCCAGGAAATTTAGATTTACTAACGCAGACATCAATGTGATTAATCATATGATTAAATGGATTAATACTTATTTTCCTAAAAATGAATTTTATATAAATTTAATAAATCCAAAGGGAAATAATGTTGATTTTGAAAATATTAAAAAATTAATAAATCACAACAAAATAAATCTTAAAGAAGATTCTTATAATAAACTTATAAAATATAGAATTTGTATTGATAGGGCAATCCTTATCGATTTAATCTTAGCAATAGAAGATAAAATCAAAGAATTATGCTTAAAAGACAAGAAATTAGCAGCAGCTTATATTAGAGGAATGATGATTGGAGAAGGAACTGCTTATTTCAACAGAAGCAGATATGTAAGAATTGAAATGAGAAATGAAAAAGAGATTAAATATCTACATAGGCTATTTGAGTTACTGGGTTATAGATGCAATCCTTCTTTGAGAAGCGAAAGAGAAAATATGTGGAGCTTATTCATCGGAGCAAAACAACTGAAGAAATATGCTAAAGAAATTGGCTTTGGAATTCATGAGAAAAGGCAGAAGATTTTAGAGAAAGGAGTTAATAAGGTTTTAAGGGTTAATCACTATTGTTAAAATTTCTTCTTATATATCTTATCCCTGTGGTCAAAATCTATAATTGTTATCAAATCCTTCTCTTTGTTGTAGCTGTATAATAACCTGAACGGAGGAATATATATTTTTCTCTCGTTTTTTTTATCATAGCTTAAGAAATCTCCAATTTCCGGATTTTCAATACTTTTCCTAATTTGTTTTTTGATTCTTTCTTTTAAAACTGGATCCTTTATATGCTTGATAGATTTTTTAAATTTAGGCTCATATTCAATAATTACCATTTTACAAGATCTTTAAGAAATTCTTCAGAAGACTGCCTTATTAATTTTGTTTTTCCCTTTTTAACATTTTCCCAGAAATCACTGGCTATTTTCATGTCTATCAAATCCTCCTTTAACTTACTTATTGTTTCAGCTTTAATATTTTTAACAGGCTCCAGAATCCATTTATTATTCTCTTTCACAACTATTATTTTCTCTCCTGTTTTAACGCCATTTCTTATATCCTGGGGAATAACAACTTGGCCCCTTTCGCCCATTTTAGTTATGTTTATTTCCATAGTATGATTAGTATGATTGTTCTGATTTATAAATGTATCGAAAATGTAAAAATATTTTCGGACATTTATACTTAAAAATCTTTGATTTTTATTGTATAAATGTTTCTATTTGGTTATGGTTTTAGAAAAAGGAGTTAATAAGGTTTTGAGGGTTAATCAGTGGTGTTGAAATTTCTTTTTGTATATTTTGTCTATAAAGCTTACCATTTTCCAAGGTCTTTAAGAAATTCATCAGAAGATTTTCTTATTAGTTTTATCTTGTTATTTTTAACATTTTTCCAAAATTCATCAGTTATTTTCATGTCTATCAAATCTTCCTTCAACTTTAATTATATGATTGTTTCATATTTATAAATTTTTTTAGCTTATATTGTATCTAGAAGAAACAACTAATAAGATTTTGAGGGTTAATTGGTGGTATTAGGAAGTTTTATATAATTTATTACATTTTTAAAATAAAAGGGGGTTAAATTGTCAAGATTATTACTTAAACTTAAATCTCAGAATGATTACTCTTATGATACAAAATATTATCACAAACTACAGGGATTTATTTATTCTGTGTTAAGAGAGAGCAACTACAAGGAATTGCATGATAAAAACGGGTATAAATTCTTTTCATTTTCTAATATATTCCCTATAGAAAATAATAAAGAGAATTCTATTAAAAATTTAATAATAGCATCTCCTAATGAAAAATTTACTGAGACATTGAAAGAAAAGTTTGAATAGAACTTAGTAGGATTGAAATATATTAACCCGCAATTTATACAAACTTCTGTGCATCGTTTGAATAGAACTTAGTAGGATTGAAATATTTCATCCGCTTCTTTAAACCCTTCTGTTATCCCTGTTTGAATAGAACTTAGTAGGATTGAAATTTGTTAGCAAAATAAGTAATTGCCGAACCAAAATCCGTTTGAATAGAACTTAGTAGGATTGAAATAATTTAAAAGAAATAAAAATTAATTATCCCAACACTAATATTTTCTTAGTTAAAGATTTATGAACATAATACTCAAACTCCCTGATTATCTTCTCATTCCTCTATTATCCTAATAGTCTCTCTTTGCACTTTTATAATCAATTCTTTGACTCTTTTCAATTGCTGTAAATCAATGCTTGTCTCAACTCCATAGGTTGATATTTCCCTGTTTTCTCTTATTGTAGGATTAGTAATGTTCTTTTCAATATCTAAATTGTCAAATTGAGTAACTAAATCTTTATCTAAATCCAACTTCTTCTCATTTATCAAAGTGAGCAGAACAGTTATTGTGCAAGCTTGATTTCTCGATTCATATCCGTATTTGGCTAAAAGTGCTAAAAAACAGTGATAAACAGCATAAAACCCAACATTCAAAGCCCAATCGTATATTTTCAGCTTTTCAAGAGTCTGTACAACCTCATAATTATGTTCTGATTTCTTAACATGCTTTTGCGCCAAGTCTAAATCAGGTTTTGTTTTTACCAACCTTCTTGGATCTTTCATGCACCATCTTAAATGCTCATCTATCTGCGGCACTTTCTTACTACCCCAACATATTTTTCAGGATTATGAAATATAAGACTATCTGATATAACATTATAGAAAATCTTATCTTCCTTATTTAACAAAATATCCTTTTCTGTTATATCAATATATCTTATTGGCTGCGCTACTAACCCGGATTTTCTTATACCCTCTTTTATTTTTTTGACTTCTTTTGTTTTATTAGCATCATACATAAGCAAAACATCTATGTCATGGAACTCTTTAGTCTTTATAGATGAGCCAAATACCAATCCGAGCTGTATATAAATCTTAAACTTGCTTAGGCTATGCAAAAGCACAATAAGCCATTTAGGAAACTCCTTTTCTTCTAGGCTTAACATATATTCTATGAATTTAATAGCCAATCTATTATTATAATTATAATAAAAATAAGTAGAGTTTCCTATCTCCTCTTTGACCAGCAATTTTTTATCTGCCAGAATGTTGCACAACTTATTAGCATGAGCGTGATTTATATTTAATACCTTGGCTAACTGCCTGGCATTGTACCTATCTCTATAATGCTTGAACAAATATTTAGCTATCTGAATCTCAATCTTTGTAAATTGTATGTTATTAGCAGTCATATGTATGTTAAAAACATACATATATATAAACCTTTCGTAAATAAATTATTCCAACACTAATATTTTCTTAGTTAAAGATTTATGTATATAATAATCAAACTCTTTGACTATCTTTAATTTATATTTTTTTAATAATCTTTTATCAATTCTGTTTGGAAAGACAACAACAGCTCTTTTCCTTAATACCTTTCTTAATACCATTAAAAACTCTTCATATAGATTCTTGCTGATTTTTGAGCTCTTTCCATAAGGAAGATCTGTTACAATATAATCATATTTTTTATTGATTTTTAGTGCATCTTCATTATATAACTTAGCTTTTATCTTATAAAATGTTAAGTTTATTTTACATTTTTGTAAAGTTATTTTGTCAATATCATAGCCAATTGGCTTTAAATTCATTAAGCCAGCTTCTATTAATATTCCCCCTATTCCACAGAAAGGGTCTAGAATAATGCCTTTTCCTATGCCTGTTAAGTTAATTAAGCATCTGGCAAGCCTTGGATCTAGGGATATTGGGCTTAATTCAGGTCTTAGATGGGGTTTTCTTTCTTCAAAGTTTTCTTTATTTTCATAAATTAGCTTTGTTGCAATAATCTTATCTTTAATAAAGAAAAATTCAATTGCTGTTTCTGGAACTGCAAGTTCAACTTTAGGCTCTTTTAATTTTCTCCAGATAATATCAGAGAAATCAATCTGCTTAAATTCAGTTTTGCCATAAAACCTAACGCAGAAGTTTTTCTTATATACCTTATTCCAATTAAATTTTTCAATTTTCTTTAATATAGTTTTATTGTTTCCTTCAAACAAATATTCATATATGAATTTTGTATATGCTAATCTAAAATATAATTTTTCATTAATTTTTTTATTGATAAATAACAAGTTATCAATTAACTTATACTTTTTAATATTAAACAATTGAAGAACTTCCTCTTTTGATAACTCTACATTTAGCTTTGAAAGTAAAAATATCTTTTCCATTATAGAAAATTTATTAAACTTCATTATTAAAATATTTCTATTATGGATAAAAGTAAGCTGATTATAATCAACCTGTCTATTATCATTGTTATTGTTCTGGCAATATTTATTATAAGGCCTGCTTATCTTGGCTATGTTACATATCAAGGAATAAAAGCATCTAATGTAAGCTTGGAAGATTATGGAAAAAATATACAGGACCTAAAAGAAAGTATGTTGGTTTCAACTACAAACTTATCAACTTGTTACGATTTCAATCAAATATTAATTGAACAGTTAGATAAATTTTCTGATGATATAGCAGTATGCAATAAGCAATTGTCTGATTATGCTATTTTAGAAGAGAAATATAAGATACAGGTAGATGAATTAAAGAAAACAATAGAAGAAAGGCAAACAGAAGCAGCTCAATATAAAAATGACTATGAGCAATTAGTGCAGAACTTAGCAAATAAAATATGCTGCAAAATGAAGATTGATAATAATAAGATTAACTATTATAAAGTTGAGGATAATAATATTCTTTGCTTAGAACAAGGTGAGAATCAAATTTCCTGCAGTTTTGGATGATTATTTCTTTATCTTTTTATAAGAAATATAAATTACAATAACTAATTCAACTAGCATAATTACAGGCCTTATATACCTCCCCATGTCATTATAATAGACAATTGTTCCTATAAACAAGGTTATTAATCCTCCAAGCATAAATCCTGTAGAAATCCAGTGATTAACCGGATTTTTTGTTATCGGAAGATATAGGCCAATGGCAATTGCAATTAATCCAAATATTGAAGATATAATGAAAATAATAAAGTTATGGTATCTTCTTGCTTCATCATATTCATACTGGCATGTTTCGCATTTCCATTTTTTTGGGCAGCCATACTCATTATAAATATACTGAATATTTCCATGTATTTCTTTGCAATTTTCTTGTTCTGTTTCTGTTGGGCTTACAATATTAGTGCAATTCGCTCTCTCAATTGTTATCGGTTTTGCAAAACGATCTTCACTTTCACAGAATTCTTCATATTTAGGAGAAGGATGAACAGCAATAATCAATGCCTGCACAAATACGCTAAACAGAACTGCTATAATAAATATTATCAATATCTTTCTTAAGTCTATCATATTAAAACTTAGATTTAAGTATTATTTAAATTTATTGAAAAAAAAAAAAAAGAAAATTAAATCAAATACTCAACTGTTACCGAAGCGCTGACTTCTATATTTCCAGGACTGATTTCTGTTGCTGCTTTTGGAGCTGCTTCTGCCAATGCTTCATATCTAAATGGAGTGAAGTAATAGTTTGACTCTGTTATTCTATGAACCATTCCTAATTTTACATTCATTGCTTTTGCAATTGATTCTGCTTTTGCTTTTGCTTCTAAAGCTGCTTTCTCCAAGGCTTCTGCATTTACTAATTTTTGCTTTTCATTTGTCAATCCAAAATCAATTCCATCAATGTTATTAGCTCCGTTGTTAACAGCTGTATCAACTAGCAAGCCTGCTTCCTTGATGTTTTTTGTTGTGACTTTTAGAACATGTGTTAATTCATATCCTACATTAACATATTCTTCTTTGTCTCTGTCCCATTTCTGCTTTAAATTTAATCTATACTGAGATGTTTCAATATCTTCTTCCTTAACATATTTCTTTAATGCTTTTGTTACTCTATCTACTACTTCAGCATTTAAGTCCTTTGCTTCTGTTGCAGTTGCTCCTTCTGTATATATCCTTACATAAACTTCTGCCTTATCAGGCTCTGTGATTACTTTTGCCTGGCCTGAGACAGAAATAGTATTTTGTTGTAATGGCGCTTTACTTACTGCTAATATAACGCTAATAACAACTAATGCTATAACTACCAGCCATAATAACATATTTTTTGCCATAATATAACATAAACAGCTTTATTTAAGATATATAAATAAGTTTTTATAGTTTAATCTAATTTAATGTTTATGGCTATAAAATACAAGATAAAATGCATTAGATGCAAGAAAAATTACGTAATTATCAGTACAAGGCAGAGATATGCTTTATGCTATGACTGCCAGAAAAAAGATTTACAGGGAAAGATAAAAGACCCAAAGATGAAAAAAATGTTTGACATTCCTGAAGAATTATATAAGGAAAATTCTTTTCTCAGGGATATAAAGATAAATTATCTTAGGTATGGCCAATTAACAGAACGACAAATAGAGGCTTTTAAGAAGGCAGTTAAGGAGATGTCTATATAATCTTTCTTTTCAATATAGAAAGATATTTATAATCAACTATCTGAAATATATTTATGGCAAGAGGACGCCCACCAAACTCACCGATAAGGCAAAACATAATTGATATACTTTTTTTTATGAAAAGAGGTTATGGCTATGATATCTATAAAGTCTATAAAGAAATCTTTCCTAAAGTAACTATGAGAAGCATTTATTACCAATTAAAAAAAGGAGTTGACCTAGGAGAGATAAAAGTAGAGAAAATAGAAAAAGAAAAAGGAGAATTCTCCTGGGGAAGTGAGGTAGAGAAAGTATATTATGCGCTTGGGGCAAATGCTAAGCCAAGGATGAATCATGCTGCAAAAGAGTATTTTGATAAGAAGAAAAAAGAGAGAAAATAGAAAAGTTTAAAATATAACTGCTATACCTAACCATACTAAAAAAGAAGGGGTAATTGCCCCAGCATTTTCTGGGAATACTAAACATGAGCGAAGATAATTTAGATAATAAACTTGAAAATTATGCAGGAAAAAGAATTTGGTTTCCTAATGAAAAAATCTTTGATTTTATGAAAGCTAAAAAATTTCTTGGAAATATAGCTCATTATGTTGATGGGGTTACTAGCGAAGGATTGCCTGATGGTTTTGTAAGAAGAAAATCCCCTGTTGCTGGCAGATTCGAAAGAGTAGAATTAAGAGATGCTTGTACAGATGCTGTAATACAAACAATTATTAGTAAATATTCAAGATATGTTTCTCCTGAAAGTATATACGAATTTCTTAATCCTGCAAAGATTGGCAGAAGTGAAACTCCTTATAGAGAAAAGCTTCCAGTTATAATCAAACTTTTAGATTCATTCTATGATGAATTTTATGGCGGTCATCATTGTACTTATTATGCAGGAAATATTCCTGATCCTACTTCCTTCAAAATTGGCGCCGATTCCTCTGAAACAGAATTCTTTTGGTTTGAATACCATCCTTTAGGTATAAGCTGGGAAGCACTTTACGATACAAAAAAACCAGATACAAAATTCATGTTGAAGAATCTTTATCATGGCACTAGTGAAGAAAAAGCCCTTTTTCAAGAATTGAGAAAAATACATGAACAAGAAAACTTGTTTAAAGATGGGCCATTAAGTTTTATAAGGCCTATTGGTTGGGGATGGCATTTGCCTATTCTAGGAGTTACCGAAATTATAGGTTTATTTGAAGAAGGCTCGTATCCTCAAAGTTTTACTATTCAAACAATACTTTCTAAAAAGGGGATATCATCCAAAGAGGTAGAAATTAAACAACGTGATAAAAAATGGTTGCTTCCTGAAGGATATGATTATAGAGACAGATAATTCAATTCAACTTCTTAAAAAATCCCATTAATGCAAAAGCTTCTCTTTTAGTCAAGAAAGATTTTCCAAGGATTCTTTTCCATATTTTTTTTTGGGTATCTTTTTTTCCCCTAGTCTGGAATTCCATCTTGTCCAAATGCTTATTAATTATCTTCATAATAATTTCTTTTTCTTTTTTAGAGGCAAAGATTATATGCTGGTTTTGTCTTTCTTTGTTCATATATTTAAATAATTCATAAAGCATTATTGCAACAGAATGTGATATAGACAATGTTGGATAACTTTTTGAAGCAGGAATTGTAACTATGAAATCAGCCATGTTGATTTCTTTGTTATTAAGGCCAGAGCCTTCTCTTCCAATCATTAACCCAATCTTATTCTTTATTTTACTAACTTTCTTAGCTAATTCCTCAACTGATATTGGAGAACGGGGAATATTATAATCAGTTCCTATTATTGCTGTAGTTGCAATTAAATAATCAAAATTTTTTAAATATGAAAAATCCTCTACTTTAGCTTTTTTCAATAAATCTCTGGCATGGGTTGCCCTGGACATTGCATTTAAATCAAGATGATTGCATTTTGGATTAATCAAAATTAATTCTTTAAAGCCAAAATTCTTCATTGCCCTGGATACATAACCAATATTTCCGGAGGTTTCTGGCTCGATTAATATTATTGATATCATGTTAGAAATTATTAATTAGTTGTTTTTAAATTTAATTAAAAAAACCATTGTTTTATATAATTAGCAGCTAATCCAAAAAGCAGCATTCCTAATATTAAAAATGAGATAAAAACCCAGATTTTATTTGCTTTTTTTATATTTTTAATTGTTTTATGCAATAAGATTTGCAGCATTCTTCCGCCGTCTACTATTCCCAAGGGCAATAAATTAAATAATCCTACAAAAAGATTAAGGAGAAAAAGCCATTTAAACAATCCTGCAATCCATTTGAATAAAGATTCATACGGCTTATATTGTTCTTTAAATTCAACTTCATTTTTAAAATTACTGATTCCAATAAAGCCTTTTTCAGAATTATCAGGAGAGGTTGTTGCAATAATTTCATATTTTTTATCTTTAGTTCCTAAGATGATTTTTTCGTTAGGTTTTATATAATACACCTTTTCAATAAATTCATTATAATCTGATATTTTTTCATAATTAACTGAATTAATAATCATTCCTGATTTTAAACCAGCATTAGCTGCTGGAAAGTTTTCCTTAACATCAAAACTAAAACCAGTTGGATTTGTTATAGCAGCACCGATAGGATTAATAACTAAAGAGATTATTAATAATACCAAAAAAGCTAAAGCAATATTCGACATTGGCCCTGCTGCAAAAATGGAATATTGAACGTAGTCAGGCTGTTCTCTTATTTTTTTTTCATCTGGCTCAACAAAGGCAGCTGGAATTATTGGAAACAAAATAGAGAGGAATGCGAATCCAGAGGATTTAACTTTTAAATTATGGGCTTCTGAAACAATTCCGTGACCGAATTCATGAACTATTGCCAAAACAAATATCGCTATGATCCAGTGCCAGAATGATAAATATCCTACGCCAGGAATTGTAGTTCCTGGAAGAACTAGGGCTACGCCCGTATCAACTGTTCTTGGAGATATAAGAAATTTAATTGTTGTTGCTATTATTGAATATGAAATAAAAATCATTCCTATAAATCCAATGCCGATAGAACAATATCCTATTGTTTTTATCAACCCTCTGTATTTTTTTGCTGTTTTTTCCATAAACTTTAATCCAAAATTTGTTCTGTACAGCAGTAAGTATAGAAATGGAAATATTATTTTTTGTGTAGCTATTTCTTTTCTTTTTATATATAGAAAAATAATAATAAGAATAATAAAAATAATTATTGATATTAAATCAAAATTCATTTATACCCTCTTTTTATTATTATTAATTATGATTACTATTTTTTCCTTATAGGCCTTAATGCCTTGCTTCCGCATTTTCTGCAGCTTACCTTTCCTGCTAAAACTTTCATCATTGAAGATCTTATCTTAGACTTGCATTTACGACAAACAAATATATTCCTAAACATCCTTGCTTCTGCTTCTTTGAACTTAGCCATTCTTTACCTGCTTCATGATTTTTTCATTTAATATTACCCAATATAAAACTTCCTTGCCTTCTTTAACATCATTTTTCAGTTCTTCTGGAATTTTTAGATCAAAGGTTTCATATGTTTCTGCATCCATAACGTTTGCAATATCCCCATTAATGCTTAATACCTGGGCATTTTTTTTTTCGATTATCGGCGCATCCATCTCATGGGCTGGAGTCACAATCTCTCTCTTTTTTTCATCAATAAGGCCAATTCCTACAATCCTGTATTTTGCATGACCATGCTTTCCAGGCCTTGATACCTGGATATCTGAAACACGGCATGCGGATTCATCAATTATAATATAAGAACCTTTTTTTAATGAGCTTGTTGGAACTGATTTTGTCTCAGCTATTTTAATCACCTTTTTTTTTATATTTTTTATTTAGATAAAAATGAGGTGTTTATAAGTTTTTTGGATTAAAACGGCCAGAAAAATCTCTTAATCCTTTTCCTTGTTGTTACTACTCTAATTAATCTCTCCATCTCTTTTGCATTATCAAATTCCCTTTCTTTTTTTTTAAATTCTTTGGTGTGATGGTATGTCCTATTATTTTTGCTGGTGAATTTATACTTTTTATGCAGCATTTCATGGTACATTATATAATCAAGCAATTCAATATGCTCTTTAAATATCAAAGAAATCTTTATTGTATCTGTATGATAATCATAAGTTCCTAATTGGTTTACTGATTTATTTCCCCAAACCAGATTTGGCTTTTCTATTATCCCATAGAAATATTTCTCATTGATCCTGTTAAAAGAATCCTCTAAAACAATATCGGTTTTTGTTTTTGGAATGGCCAAATGTAATTTTTTGATGAAGATATTATATAACTCAATATTTCCTGTTTTTTCATTTGTCTTAAATATTTTGTTCATTAAATCCTGAATTAAGCCGAGTTTAATGTCTTTATCAACAGATTTCCATTTTCTGCTTAAGCTAAATTCTAAATTATCATAATATTTCTTTACATTTGCATTAAAATCCTTGAATTTCCAGGAATATTTTATTTTAGAGTTGTAGTTGAATTCTTTGTCTGGATAAAGCTTGGAGAAGGCTTCTTGTATTATGTCCATAGATTTTAGTATTTAGTTATTGTTTATAATTTTTATTGAAATTGAAGCTAGGATATATTTATATAATCTTATATATAAATAATTATAATATGAACTGGAAAGAATTTTTTAAACCAAATATTTTAAAGATTATTATAATCTTACTATTAGCTTTATCTGCTTATGGAGTATGGTACTGGGGCATGAATCCTGGCTGTTGCGATATGCCTAGACACATTCAATTTATACCAGTAATTCATCCGCCTTTTATTTTTGATGAAGCATGTACTGGCACTTTTGATAATCCACAAGTACGAATGATATTTGCTTACGAATGCAATCCTTCATTTTTGGATGGTCCTGATGGACCAATATATTGCACTGCTAGCTGTAAAATAAATCCTTTATCTTATCTAATAGCAATTGTTTATTGGTATTTATTGTCATGTATTCTTGCATTTACTTATTATAAAGTAAAAGAAAATAAGAAAAAACCATTGATAAAAATTTTATTCAAAATAATAATACCTTTAATACTATTTTTATATTTGTTATTTATAGTATTAAGGGCGACTGGCTATAGTAAATATAATATTTTTTATTATACTGTGATTATACTAATATTTTTAATAATAATCTTAGCTATAATCAAATATTTTAAAAGAAAGAAATAAACTACTGATGAACCTCATATCTCAAAATAGCAGCAACCTTTCCTAGATCCCTTAATTGAACACCTTCCCGGGTTTCTGTTGAGATAATAACAACTTCTGTTTTGAATTTCTTTGCTATATTTTCTAACTCGTCAATTTCATTCTCTTCTAAATCTTCTGATAAAAGCAACGTATCAACAACACCCATTTCCAAAACTTTCTTAACCTCACCTATTCCATAGCTGACTTTATTTGGAGTTTTAGCTAATAATTCAAAGAATCTCGTCATTATTTTTTTTTCATTAACAATATCTTCAGCTGATAAAACATCATGGCTTTTATCAACCAGTTCCTGCAATCCAAATTCTCCTGTGTATGATAAATCCTTCATCCCAATAATTTTATTTTTGACTTCTGTTGTTATATAATTGATAAAGTCGTATTTTGTAGGCCCAGGCCCTCCAACAAGTATTCCTTTTAAATTTTTATTTCCAAGAAATTCTTTTTTTACTGCTTCTGCGCACCTCTTGTAGAATTCTTTTGCGGCATCCTCTCTTAAACGCTCAAAACGATGAGCTGATTGTCCTCCGGCTTTTGACTTTCCGGGAACATTACTTTTCTTTGATTCCAATGGAATAATTGTTTTTCCTTTTAGATATGCTATATCTGCTTCTCTTCTGTCCATGACTATTAATCCATAAACCTCTTTTACCTCCATCATATCTATTAATAATTCAAGAACAAACTCTTTATCGCATCTATATATCCTAGTTTTTAATGGTGTTGGTGGCTCGATAGACCAAACCTTTATATCTTGTTGCCCTTCTTTTTCTGCTATATCTCCTGAAAAAGCAGCTAATCCATTTTCTGGAGTTCTGCCTATAACCTTTAAATGCTGGATCATCTTCTCTAAAGCTGCAATTACATTTTTTCTTGTTGATGTTGATTTAATATTAGAAGCAGTATCCTGCTCTTGATAAAGATGATTAATTATTTTGTTCATATCATAATCTTGAGGAATATAAACACTAACTAATTCTGTATGCCTGCCTTTATACTGGCTTAATTCCTTTACAAATTTCTTCAATAAATGCCTTTGGCGCTCTGTTAATGTCATATTTCAACTTAGTTTGATTATATTTAAAAAATTAACTAAAATAAAAACAAAATAAAACAGTTTAAAACAATTTGCCAAAGAAATTGGATTTACCAATAAATTTAAAAATCAAAGATTATCTGCAATCCAAGAGCTATCCAGCATGGGATAAAATAAGGTTACTTATTTAACATGACGCTATGGGGTAGCTTGGTACTTACCAAAGTAAGCAGGAATTATCCTTTCTGGTTTGGGTTGTGCGAAGGTTCGTCCTTCGGACGAAAAACACCAGATGACCCCGGTTCGAATGCAACAAGATCCAGAATTAGCTAATGGCTAATAACCCAATCTTGTAAAGAAAATCCGGGTAGCCCCATCCTTATTAAATTGAACGATACTTTTATAAACCAGAATTTTATCCTCTTTTTATAGGGAAATTAAAAATGCCAGAAGAAATAGGACTAGGCTCTGCAAAAAGATTTGGAGCAAGATATGGAAGGACAGTGAAGCATAAATTTGCTAAAATTGAAGCTTTGCAGAGAAAAAAATATAAATGCCCTTATTGCAGCTACGATAAAGTCAAGAGGTTATCATCAGGAATATGGCACTGCAGAAAATGTGATGCTAAATTCACAAACAGGGCTTATACTATAGAAGAAGTAAAGATTAAAGAAGAAATCCTTCCTGAAGAAGGAAAAAAAGAAGAAGTAAAGGAAGAGATAAAGGAGGAATAATGGTAAGCTATAGGTGTTTTAATTGCAATAAAAAGGTTGCTGATACTTATATTAGAAAAAGAATAAGATGCCCTTACTGCGGAAGCAAGATGTTATTCAAGCCAAGATCAACACTAACAAAAGTAAAAGCCAGGTAAAATGCCAAAAATGGATAAAGAAACAGAGCAGGGAATCCAGCAGCTGCAATTGTTAGAGCAAAATTTACAAAATTTTCTTCTTCAAAGACAGCAATTTCAGGCGCAATTAATCGAGGTAGATTCTGCTTTAGAAGAATTAAAAGACAAGAAAGAAGCGTATAAGATAATTGGCAATATAATGGTTAAATCAAGCAAAACAGACCTGGAAAAAGACCTAAAAAAAAAGAAAGAAATACTTGATTTAAGAATAAAAAACCTAGAGAAACAAGAAGAAAAAATACAAGAAAAATCAAAAACAATACAGGAAGAAGTATTAAAGAAAATTAAAATTGGAGAGGAATAAATTGCTATTAAAAATGAAGAATTTTAAATTAATAACAGATTCTCTTATAGAAGTTAAAGATGATTCTTCAATCCCTAAAAATATCAAAGAGAAACTAGAGGAAATAATCATTATACTAAATGGAGGCATAGACTCCTCAATTAAAATAAACAAGGCCTTAAACATTTTAGAAGATGTTGCAGATGATTCTAATTTAGAGGCTTACACAAGAACGCAGATATTGAATGTTGTTAGCTTGTTGGAGAAGTCATGATTTTCTCTCTTCTAAAATTTCTTAATTACTAAAAATAAATAAATAAATAAATAAAGAAAATTATAACACTTTAATTATCCCCTTTACTGCATCAGGTTTATTATCTGGATATTTAAAAATAAAACCATCTCTTTTGATATCCTTTCTTCCTTCATACTTATGAACTATTCTCTTTAATTTATACAAATTATAAATGATAATAATATCTATTCTAACAGGCTTTACTTTTAATTTTTTTGGCCAAGCATAAAATGGTTCAATAAAATACTGCATATATCTTCCATTCTCCCTAATCTTAAAATCTAAAGCAAAGAAATCAATATGTTTTTTCTGCACATTATCATATCTATCCCCTTTTCTATTGGGATTATACTTATCTATCCCTAATCCTTTAATAATTCTAACAAGATCACTAACAGATTTTCCTCTATGTTCTCTAGAACTAAGACAGCGAATAGCCACTTTTTGACCCACAAAACGCTTATTAATTATCTTATCTATTTTAGCGCCAATAGATTCGTGATCTGGTTTACTTCTTACATGATATTCTGGAAGTTTGATCTGATAAACAGGAATTTCTACCATATTATTTTTTCTTTTTACTAATCTTAATTACACTCTTCTTTGTCAATAAGGAATTTGGAATATAAATAATATCCTTGTCTTTTGTTTGCACTTGTGTTTCAATAAGGCTAACATGGATTATCTTTCCCTGTATATCGTTGAATTTTATCCTGTCTCCAGCATCAATGAATCTTTTTTGGCGGATAAATATTCCAGAAATCATATTTGGGATAAAATCCTTAAAAGCCAATATTAGGGAAATAATTATTATTAAGATAATGCCTCCTGCTAATATATTAAGAACTATTGTTGTGATGCCGACCTGATTTAAAGCCATGATCACAGAAATAAAGTAAACAAAATATGAGGTGAAATGGCCAAGAATTTCCTCAAGGCTTAGCTTTAGCTCTGCTTTTTCTAATATCTTATTCAGCTCAATCTCGTGCAAAACTCCCTGAACTAACTTTCCAAGTATTTTTCCAATAATAAAACCAATTAATATTATTACTACAGCTATTACTATTCTGCTCATAAAGCTTCCAAATGTTTTCTGGAAAAAATCAATAAATTCCATTTTGTTTTTATATGGGTAATTCTTTTTAAATCTTATTATTTTATATATGTGAAATTATTAATTGTTTATATGGTAAATTATGAAGAGCAAATTAAGCAGTTAGAAGATGAGATTAGAAATACCCAATATAATAAAGCCACACAGCATCATATTGGACTGACTAAAGCAAAGATTTCTGTATTAAAAGATAAGCAGTTAGCCAGGTCAAAAGGAGGAAAGAAAGAAGGATATGATGTTAGAAAGACAGGAGACGGAACTGTTATTATAATTGGCTTTCCTTCTGTTGGAAAATCCACTCTGCTGAATAATCTGACAGATGCTTCTTCTCCTGTAGGGCATTACGCATTTACAACATTGAAAGTTTATCCAGGGATAATGCATTACAAGCATGCTAAGATACAAATCCTTGATGTGCCTGGTGTTATTGAGGGAGCTGCTTCTGGCAAAGGAAGGGGAAAAGAAGTTCTGTCAACTGTAAGAAGCGCTGATATGGTTTTAATCCTGGTTGATGTAAACCAGCCAGAGCAGTATGATGTTTTGAAAAAAGAGATTTATGAAATGGGAATAAGGCTTGATCAAGAGAAGCCAGATGTTAAGATAAAGAAAACTCCGAGAGGAGGGATTATTATTGGCAAAACTGTTAAGCTGGATATGGCAGATGAGACAATAAAATCTATATTAAAGGAAATAAGAATAAACAATGCAGAGGTATTAATCAGAAGCAGAATAGATGAGGACCAATTAATAGATGTTGTTGAATCTAATAAGATATATATTCCTTCTTTGGTTGTTTTGAATAAGATAGATACTGTCTCTAAATCTGGATTAAAATATGTTAAAAAAAAAAAAAAAATTGATATTGCTATTTCTGCTGAGAAAAAAGAGCATCTAAGCGAATTAAAGGAATTAATCTTTAAAAAATTAAATCTTATGAGGATTTACTTAAAAGAGCCTGGAAAAGAAGCTGATATGGAAGTTCCTTTGATAATATTTAAGGAAAGCACAATAAGAAATGTCTGCAGGAAGCTGCATAAGGATTTTGAAATGAAATTTAGATTTTCAAGGATATGGGGAAAATCAGTAAGGTATAATGGAATGAAGATTGTAAAACTAGATCACATATTGAAAGACGAGGATATTTTAGAATTGCATATTAAATAGTTAATTAAAATCTAAAATTTTTGATATTTCCTATTTTTTTGGAGTTTAATCAAGAGGAATATATCTCCTAATCTTATCTACATCCAGAAGAGCAATAATATCACCTTCGCTATCACCTTCAGGATCATTAGTTACCCTAATTCCATCTTCTTGTTTAACCGATTTCCTCTGTGGCTCAACATCACAAGGAATATATTCCAAAAAATAGAAAATCTGTCTTTTTATAATTTCATTGTCTTTGGTTTGTAAACCGAGTCTATATGTTACCTCTATTACGTCTTCTTCTGTGATGCCTTCCAAATCTTCTTTCGTTGCCATTTCATTCCTCCTTATTTACATCTCCATCCCTAGTTGGGGCTCCACTCTATAATTATAATCTTTAGTTTTTGTTTCATCTTATAATAAAGAACTAAAATCTAATTTCTCTAACCAAACCCTCACCACAAAAATGGACATTTGACTCTGCTTTATACTCTTTAATCACTTTTGTTGCTTTTTTGGGGAGATACCTAAAGGTTATAATGTTTTCATTTTTAGGAACATCAATAGAACCATAAAACCCATTTTCTTGTAAAATATTTTTTATCTCCTCTGTTTTAAGTAAGTTTCTGTTATAATAATCTCCTTTATTTTTTTCTTTCCGCTCACCTAAAGTTTTAATCAGTTTTTTAGGTTTGGTTATCTCGCCACTTCCCGGCAGTAATATAACACATGCCCCCATCGGTCCATCATAATATGCTTCAAGGCTAAAACCAAATCTGTTATAATTTACACCAAATCTGCTATAACTTACAGATCTTCTATAATGTACAGATCTTCCGCTTCTCTTAGTCCAACCGCCTTTACTCCACTCCCCACTGCTCCAACTGTCTTTTTTATTAAGAAGAAGAGCTATTGCTTTTTCTAATGCATTTTCCTCATTAAAGACATTTAATCTACTATTAATTGATTCTTTCCAGTAGTTTAATGAATAATAAGGTAATTCATCGGTCTCTAAATGTATACACCACATGCATTCTTGTGGATTATGATAAACTATTCTATTTAAATATAAATGCAAGCCGTATTTATTAAATTCAACTGGTTCAATCAATGCTAATTGTTCTAAATCTAGTTTTTTATTTTCTTTTGGCATTTTAATTACTCTATAGTAAAAATAGATAACAAGTATAATATTTAAATTTATGCTACCTACTTAGTAGGTTGTAACAAAAAGATTTATAAATTACTAAAGATAACTTCAACCATGGCAGAAATAGGCACGTTAAGGAAATTTGGATTAAGCGAAAAGGAAGCGAAAATGTATATAGCTTTATTAGAATTTGGCAGTATTAAGGCTGGAGAATTGATGAACAGATTAAGCATTTATAGTAAAACAGCATACGAACTTCTAAACAAACTAATGGAAAAAGGTTTAGCGAGTTACACTTTAAAAGCAAACATAAAATATTATCAGGCAGTTGACCCTGATAAATTTCTGGATTTAATTAAAGAGAAAGAAAATGAATTAAGAGTTACAGAAGAAGAATTAAGAAAGATGCTTCCCAGCTTAAAAAAAAAAAGAGAATTATCAAAAGAACCGCAAGAAGCTAATATGTTTATTGGGAGAAAAGGCATGAAGTCAGTATTTGAAAATATATTAAAAGAAAAAAAAGAAATTTTAACTTTTGGCGGTGGCGGGTATTTTAAAAGAACACTTGAATCCTATTATGATATTTGGCATAAAAAAAGGGTTAAAGAAAAAATAAAGCTTAAACTTTTATTAAACGAGAAATTTATCGATCAAAAAGAAGAGCTTTTAAAAATACCCCTTCTTGAGGTAAGATTTTTATCAAAGGAATTTGATAATCCTGCTCCAGCAATGATTTATGGAGATGAAGTAGCAATAACTGTCTGGAGCGAAACACCTATTGTAACATTAATTAGAAGCAAAGAAGTAGCAAATAGCTATAAAAGTTATTTTAATTTATTATGGAAAATGGCAAAATGAACAAGCAGCAATGGCTAAAAAAAATTGATTTACTAAAAAAGAATACTGAAATTAATAATAATAAAAATATAACAAAAAAAAAAATTAAAAATAAAATAATTGAAGTAATTAAAAAATCAATTCCAAAAGAAAGATTCGGAATATTATTTTCAGGTGGAGTTGATTCTTCGTTAATTGCATTAATATGCAAGAAATTTACTAATAACTTTACGTGTTATTCTGTTGGATTCCAGCAAGGCAATATGAACATTCCAGATGATATTATCTATGCCAGAAAGGTTGCTAAAAAGTTTAATTTAAAATTAAAATACAAGATTTATAATTTAAAAGAATTAGAGAATATGGTTAAAAAAACAAATAAAATTATGGGAAAGTATAATAATATTATTAATGTCGGTGTTGGAAGCGTTGAGATAGCTGCTATAGAACTAGCTAAAAAAAAGGAAAAATATTTTTTCTCTGGATTAGGAAGCGAAGAAATATTTGCTGGATATGAAAGGCATAAAAAATCTAAAGATGTTAATGAAGAGTGCTGGAATGGACTAAAAAATATGTATGAAAGGGATCTAATAAGAGATGATTTAATTTCTAAAAAATATAAAGTTAAATTTCTAACTCCATTTTTAGATGAAGAAGTTATTAAAGAGGCAATGTCAATTCCAGGAAATTTAAAATTAAATGATAAGAATAATAAATTAATATTAAGAAAGGTTGCTTCTGAATTATTAGGAAAATTTGCATTAAGAAAAAAGAAAGCAGCGCAATATGGCTCCGGATTCCTCAAAGGAATTGATAAATTAGCTAGATTAAATAATTTTAAATATATGAAAGATTATTTGAAACAACAATATTCCACCAATCTATGATTGGTGGTTAAGTGGAATTTGTTGTGCTTAAGAACCACCATTGGTGGAATATTGAGTATCAAGAACCACTTAATATTACAAACTAGGAGGTTCATACCACCAGTCTATTTACTGGTGGTTCTTGAAAAGTTTATGAAAAAGAGGGTTATTGAAAAAAAAATACATAAGTACCACTATCATAAAAAGCACCATAAAACATATCAGCACGTTTCATTAAGGAGAGACTTAAATTTATTTCAGGCTACATTAGCAGGAATTGGGGTTATGGTTGGAGCTGGGATATATGCTTTGATTGGAGCTGCTTCTGGCTTAGCAGGAAATGCAATATGGATATCTTTCTTAATCGGATCAATTGTTGCTGTTTTTACTGGATTGAGCTATGCTGAGTTAAGTTCTTTATTTCCAAAAGACGCTGGAGAGTATATCTATTCAGAACATTCTTTTGGCAAGAAAATCGCTTTTTTCACTGCTTATTATGTTATTATAGGAGCAATAATAAGCGCTGCTGCTGTTTCAATTGGATTTGCAAGCTACTTATATAATTTAGTTGGGTTTAATGTAATATTTGCGGCTATTGGGCTTATTATTTTATTATCGCTAATAAACTTAACGGGAATAAAAGAATCTGTAACCCTTAATATTATCTTAACAATTCTAGCTGTGCTTGGCTTATTTATTATAATCTCTTTTCTTCCCGGACATTTTGGAAATATTAATTATTTAATAATGCCTCACGGCTTGTTTGGAGTTTTTCAAGGAGCATCATTAATCTTCTTTGCCTTTATTGGATTTGAAGCTGTTGTTAAGTTATCAGAGGAAACTAAAAATCCAAAAAAAAACATTCCTTTATCATTAATATTATCTTTGGTAATAACTGCAGTTATCTATATATTAGTTGCAATCTCAGCAATAAGTGTTTTAGGATGGGAAAAGCTTAGCGTTAGCAAAGCTCCATTAGCAGAGGTTGCTGCTGTTGCTTTTGGAGAAAAGGCATTCTTGATATTGGCTATTATTGCTTTATTGTCTACGTCTGGAACTGTTTTGGTAATTCTTCTCACAACCTCCAGAATGATATATGGAATGGGGCATGAATTCAAATCAAAATTATTAACTAAGATAAGCCAAAAAACAAGAACGCCTTACGCAGCAATATTAACTACAATGCTTCTTTCAATATTATTTGTTTTTTTAAAAGATATAAAGACAGTTGCCTCAATAACAAATTTTACTGTTTTTACAACCTTTATTATTGTTAATTTATCTGTAATTGTTTTAAGGTATAAAGAGCCTAATATAAAAAGAACTTTTAAAGTTCCATTAAACATCGGGAAATTTCCTGTTCTGGCTTTATTAGGGATATTAACCTGCTTATTTATGATAATCAGTATAGATCTTATTGCTATAATCTGGAGCATTGGTTTATTAATACTTGGTTTTATTATTTATGAAGTTATAAGATTTACCGATAAATAGTAAAAATAGAAAGTCTTATAAATCATAATTCCATTCTATTTCATATGGCTAAAACAATAAAAACAAAGCAAAGCAAAGATGAGCAGATTGGTTTTCATAAGGGAGCTCTAAGCACATTAGCTAAGGAAAGGCAGGAATTAATTAAATTAATCCAGATTGTTGAGCAATTGATGCAGCTTCATATCAAATCATTAAAAGAACTTGGAGTTGATTTGGAAGAAGAAGCCAGAAAAATAAAAGGAGCTCAAATAGAACCAAAGGGAACAAAAAAACCAATTGATGACTTGATTTAAGTTATTTTTTTTTTTTTTTATTATTACTTTTTATTTTATTCTTTTAAAGGGGGTAATTCATAGCATAAAATGGTTTTTAAACCAATAAATAATAGAGAAGTTGAGCTTTTGTTAGAAGCAGCTTTATCTGGTAATAATAAAGGCAATAAAAAGCTAGAAGATTTTGTAATAGCGGAATTTTTTTCTAAGGAACAATCATCTTATCATGAAATTGTATATATGAGAGAATGCCTAAAACACCATTTGATTTTAAATGGATATGATAGAAGAAAGATAAATAATAATCTTAATTCTAAGCACCCTATTGATGTATTAAGGGCGCTTAAATATTACGAGGAAGGAAATGTAATTAACCTTATAGTAATGATTCCAGCTATATTTCATGATGTGCCTGAAGAAGGCAAAGAAACTGCAATAGAAATAGGTCGTTTTTTAAAAACAACTATTAATTCGCTTAAATTAGATGCTGAAATTCGTGAACAGTATTTGGTCGATGTTTCTAAGATTAGAAGATATATAAATATTTTAACAGATCCTTATTATAGAATTTTACAAAAAATTAAACACTCAGCTGATGATTTCATCCCCTATTATGAGAAGAACAATATTGAACCTTCTTCTGAAATTTTAAGATTAAAAGAAATAATAGATGAAGAAAGAGGACAACTCCTTGTTACTAAAATTCATAGAATATTAAAGACAGAATTGAGTAATTGGGACTATCCAAAATACCTTATTGACCCACTTAAAAGAAATATTGGAGATATGCGCAATAAAGATCATATAGGTTATACAATGAATGCTCTCAAAGAATGGCTGACAACAGTAATAAAAGCGGCAGACAACCTTAATCAGAATTACGAATTAGACGAAATACCTTATCTTAATGGTGAAGGATTTAGGCGTTATCTAAAAAAACATGCTATAATACAAAGATATGGGCAAGACTATTTAGATGAATTAAAAAAGGGAAAAAAAGATGATGATGAATTTGTAGAGGGGCTTACTCTTAGGGAGTATAACTCTCTCGAGGATTTTAAGATAAGGGGGCCTGATATATTACAAGCAATATGCAAAAGGTTCGTAAATCTTGATTTTTGTTGCAGGAATATCAATACAAGAATGTATTATAATGGTAATAAATTAGCAACAGTGATTAATTTAAAAAATGCTTTAGTTGATACCACATTAGATAATGTTATAAAAAAAAGAAAAGACCATCTCAAAGAATTATTCCATGTCTCAGAAGATGATATAAGAAGAATTGAGCAGGATATTGACAATTATGAAAGAGATGGCCACGTTTATAGAGTTACAGATATTAAATCTCCTAATGATATGCTTTTAAAATACTATTTGCCGGCAATGAAAGGAGAGTATGACAATTTAATGAGTTTGGATTTTGATAAAAATTTGCAATATAGGCACTTAAGATTATGGGAGCTGATTTTTTTAAGATATAAAGAGGATTGCGTAAGAGATGATTCAGGCCAATTAAAAAACAAAGATTTATTTACATTTAGCTGGAGAAATTATTTGGATGTAAAGAACGAGGATTAATTTAAAATGCATCAAGTAATCGATATACCAACAATAAATGAAACATTGTGTAATTTTGTAGACCCCTTTAATGAAGATAAAAAAATAACTGAAGGAGAGATTAAAGGGAGACAAGAGGCTCTAATTAATAGCTTTATACGCGGTTTTGAACAAGTAAAGCATTTATTAGATGATGTAATCAAGTCTATGACTGATTATTCTAAATTTAAAAAAATCCAACCCGAAACTCATTTTGATTTTGTTCATGTTGTTTTAAGAAATAGATCAGATGATTTTTTAACAAAGTGCAACAGAGATTATGTATATTACCATCCATCCAAGAGAGGTCATCCTAAATTCAAATCAGACCAATCAAACTTAACAAAATGGGAAAAGCTATTTGTTGAATTAACGCACTATACTGATTTCTGGCATAAGAACGTGGAGCAAGAAAAAACTCAAAAGCATCTAAGAAAGAAACAAGAACAAGATCTTTTGTTTGATAATCTAAAAGATTCTATAAAAAGCAGCTTAAAAAATGTAAGCCTTTATATCCCAATGCAGCCTGATACAAACTTCCTTGCGTTTTATTCTGAAAGAAATCCAAAAAATATTTTAAGAATTAAAGAAAAATTTCTAGAAAATATGATGCTTTCTTTATGCCTGTGCGGATTTGATGAAGGGAAGTTCATTGACGATTTTTTGTATTACTCTACAATTATTCTTCCAAGGGATTATTTTGCTGTAAGGGCTGTTATAAATATGTTTCCTGGCGGCTATAAACCTGGAAAACAAAGCCATAGGAAATTAGATGAAAAAAAAAAAGAAGAAGAGGAATATATAACTGAAAAATTGAATAATGTTGAAACTTTCCTTACAGCTTGGCAGTATGTTAAAAGCATAATTGAAGAAAAGACAGGCTACCACAAATCTTGGATAAACCAGCCTCTTTACAGCAAAGAAGTTATAGCTTTCCAAGTTACAGATCCTATTACTCTTTTGATGAATGAGTATTTTTCTCCATACAAACACCAGCTTTATGAAGGGAGAAGAGAAGATATATTTCCAGCATGGCAGAAGGAAGAGCTAAAAAAAGCTGTTGGGGACAGCGAAGCAAATAAATTTGAAAGAACATTTACCCAGCATCCGATTTATGAAATAATAAAATCAAGATTAGATTTTTTATTAACTGATGAACTGCAAAAAAGATTAGATGATTTAAGAAAAGATATATTGGGATAAAATGCAAAATCTAACAATCTTAAGGAAAAAAGAAGTGAAAAATATCCTTTCTTTATTAAATAAGCAATTTAACTTTAAAGATAAATTAGATTATGTTTTTTTGCAGAATGAAAAAGGGAAGATATTTATTGCAAATAAGGATGTTTTTGATATTGATTTCAAAAAAATAAGGATAAATAATATTGGATTGTATTTCGGGCAATTGAGAGATAATGAATTAAGGTTGAGCATTGAAGGAAGCCAATTAATTGGCCCTTATTCCAAGAAAAATATTTTAGAGTTAACTAATAAACAAAAAGAAGAGTGGATGAAAGGAATTGACATTAGCTATAATGGAAAATCTGGTTTTGTTTTGATAAAATACGAAAACGATTTTATTGGCTGCGGTAAAATAACTAAAGACAAAATACTGAATTTTGTTCCTAAAGAGAGAAGGTTAAAGGTTGTTAATGATTAAGGTAAGCTTTAAGCTCTTCTCCAATTCTTCTTCCAGGAAATTTCTTTAAAACATCTTTAAACATGTATCTTTCTTGAAAATTTCTCCAAATTTTAAATCCATCATCATAACTTAAACGTTTATTTATGATGCATAATAATTGGTATATATCATCATCTCTCTTATAACTGCTATCGCTTATCTCAGAAGCTCCAAAATCAGTAATTTTTATTTCATTTGTTTCAGGATTATAAAAAAAATGCTCTTCTTTTACATCTCCTAAAATAATTTTATTCCCATGTAATTTATTGAACAATTCAGCAAGAACTACACCAGCATTCTCATTATTAATAAATTCATTAAGCGTTAAACCAGAATAACCTTTTTCTACAAATAATGGGTATTTAATTTCAATTATATCGGAAAATCCCAGTTGCTCTATAATTTTTAATGCATTTATCTCCTCTGATGTTTCAAAGGATTTAAGAAAATAAGACTGGCCATTAATACAAAACTTATATACATACCTTGCTGTATCATCTATCTTTTCTATATCATAGATTAGTTTACCCTGGCTAAATTTAAATTTATTTTGCAATAACTCATTAATAATTAACTCAATCTTCTTATCCATTTTATACGCCCCACATAGCATTTTCCTTTCTCATGATTTCTGCAATCTCTTTTAATAATTCAATTTCTTCTTTGCTTAAATATTTCTTTAATTCTTTTAATTTTCTAAAGTCATTTTCAGGAATAAATGAATAAAGAATATCATTTTCATGCAACTGCCTGCCAATAATTACCTTTGGCATTGCTATTGCTACTTGTTGTTTTTTTTTTGCTTCTGATATGGATTCTTTCTCATACTGCATCTCTTTTACATCTGTTATTGCTTTGCCGTTTTTCATTAATTTTACCCCGACTTTTAATGTTCCCTCTATCACCTCTATTCCACAAACAGCAGGATTGCTCTGCCTGAATACATATCCCGGCATTATCTTTATTTTACAAGGCTTAACTAATAGGTCTAACTGGGCTTTTTCTCCTTTTTTCCCTATTTCTTTTTGATATAATTCCAAATCTTCAATCAGCTTATAGATAACATCATTTATTATTATTTTTACTTCATCTTTAACATCTGGGTTTTTTTTAACATTAAATCCTAGAATAACACAATTCTTAATTTCCTTATCGCATTTTGCTTCTGATATATCCTTCTTGCTTATATCCCCAATCAGGGCTTTTCTTATTGAAACTTTTTTTTCTTTTAATAATTTAATTAAAGCTTCTAATGATCCTAAAGAATCTGCCTTTATTATTATTCCTTCCTTATCTGTCTCTATCAATACCTCTTCTATTTCTTTTTGGATTTCCTTTTCTATTTTTTTAATATCTCTTCCTGATCTTAACGGCATGCCTGCTATCACTTCATCTATATCTAATGCAGAAATCTTAACTCCTGTTGCAGCATGCGCTTCTTTAACTGAATTAAATTTAGTTGAGTTATCTCTCATTTCTGCCAATGGCTTTGGCTGGAATAATGCCTTAACCTTTGTTATAATCGGTTTTTCTATTCCACCAATAACAATAGTGTCATTAACTTTTAAAGAGCCGTCATAAATTATCACATCTAATGCTTTGCCAATGCCTTTTTTTTCTTTAACCTCTAGGATTGTTCCTTTGGCAGGCCCTTCCACATTGCACTCCAAGCATTTCTCCAAAAATTTTTGAGCCAAGCCAGTTACCATCATTAATAATTCAGGAATTCCTTCTCCTGTTTTTGCTGATGTCGGGATTATTGCAATCTGCTTTGTATAATCCTCAATTCTGTCAAATCTTTCTGAATTAAAATTATATTCTGATAATTTGCCTACTATTTCATAAATCTTTTTGTCTATTTTATCCTGTATTTCTTTATTTTGCTTTTTTATATTATCTAATACGTTGCCTTTTTCAGGCCTATATCCATGAATCAAATCAATTTTGTTAGCTGCTATGACAAATGGCGTTTTGTATGTCTTTAAGATTTCAATGCATTCCTGAGTTTGAGGCTTAAAACCTTCATTAATGTCAATTACTAAAATGGCAATATCAGCTAAATTACCTCCACGTTTTCTTAAATTAGTGAAGGCAGCATGGCCTGGCGTATCAATAAACAACAATCCAGGAATTGTTAATTTGATCTTTAATGCGTCTAATAAATGCCCTGCTATCTTTTTTATTGTAGATGCAGGAATTATAGAAGCGCCTATGGCTTGTGTTATTCTGCCTGCTTCTTTAGAAACAATATTGGTATGCCTAATAGAATCTAATATAGAACTCTTTCCATGGTCTACATGACCAACTACTGTACATATAGGACTCCTTATAGGCATTTTGACCACCCATTGTATTAAATGATTTTGACTTCATTTTTAAATTTTGGTATTAATTTGTTAATAATAATGAAGGAATATCTATTATCTTTAGATACCTTTTGCTGTATAAACCCATAGTTTTTGCTATTTATAAACCTTTCGGTTTTGTTGTGACTATGTAGTAATGAAAAATAGAAAGGTTTAAATAATCTCCAAAAACTAAGTTTTAATATGAATTTAGAATTAGATTATTGTGATGAAACTATGCAAGAAATACCAAAAGCAATACTTGAATGTGCAAGAAAAATAGGAAAAGGTAGAAAAGCTTTTAGGCAAATGTTAGAAACATATGTACCTCAAGTAGGTTATTCTGCACCTCAAAATCCTAGAATATTGAATTTAGGTTGTGGTGTATGTTATGAGGCACTTGTTTTAAGTAGTTATTTTGGAAACCGACCAAATGGCTTTGATTCTGAAGATGTTTTTGTTGTAGGGATAGATATTGATGAAAAAAAAATTGAAAGAGCAAGAAATGAGTATTTAGAACCTGATTTTAGTGAAAAAATAACAAAACTTGTTGAACAACCTAATTATAGATTTATTCCAGGAGATGCAAGAAAATTAAAAGAATTAGTTGAGGGAGAATTTGATATTATTGTTGCAAGACATCCTAATGTTGCTGAGATTCCAGATACATGGCAAACTATTTTTGGAGAATCCTATAAATTAATGAGATTAAGTGGACTTTTTATTGCAACCTCTTTTAGCGATATTGAACATAAAATGTTAGAAGAACAAATTCAAAAAGCAGGTTACAAAATTGCTTTAAGTGTTTCAAATATGTATGCAATTCCAACTAGTCATGAAAAAGTATCAATTGATAGAAACGTTCTTTTAGCAAGAAATTAAATACCCCACTTTACCGCAACCTTTAAATATATTATATCTATTCTAGAGTAATAATACCTGTTGGAGGGATAATATGAAAAAAATAATCTTTATTTTAATATCTTTATTATTGGTTTCAAGTGTCAGCGCTTTAAGCGTTGGAAAAGTAAGATATTTTGATGATGTATTTTTAGTTAATGTCTATAATGATGAAGCAAAAGACTTAGAAGATTTAAATATCAGGGTTATGGTTATGGATGACTTAAACGTTTATAGGGCAAAAGCGTTTGATTTAGATAAAAGAGAGCAAAAAGGAATTTATGTTATGATTGAAGAGCCAGTAGCAGAAACAGGAGAAACACTGATTAGGCTTACAGTAAGAAATGACGATACCCATAGGATAAAATACTTGATTATTTAATGATAGGTATTGTTTATTCTGAAAAGACAAGACAAGTATTTTGTTTGGAAGAAAGTTATTACTATAAACACATCTTTAAAGAACGCAAAGATATTAAAGAGGATATTGCTATAAGATATGTTCCTTACTGCTTAAATAAAATAATAGCAAAAGAGCCTGATATCAGCAAGTGGAGCATTGATGATATCTTTAAATTAAAATGATTTTATTATCTTAACTAACTCTTCTTCTTTTAGGTTTGTTTTTAAGCCATACTCATTAAATATTGTTCTTGAGCCATATTTTAATAATTTGTCTAATTTAGGAATCTTTAATTTATGTTTTCTGCATAATTCATGCATATCATAAAACCCAATTGTTTCTATTTTAGATTCTTCCTTTATTGTCTTTAAGAATTTATCTGGCATATTGGAATACATTTTATCAACTAGTTCTTTATCCCATAGATTTCCCAGCCACATCGGGCCTGAGTTTTGAAATATTCCGTGTTGTTCAATGAGCTTGTTAACTTCCTTTTTTCCTTTATTATTAATCAAGAAAATCCTGTAATAATGGTCTTTAAAATAAGAAAACACTGGCAATAATGCTTTATCATATTGCTCTGCAATTAACTGTATTTTCCTTATTAAAATTCTTAGTCCTATCTCATGCTTTAGCTCATTTCTTAATGGAATAGCCCAGTATTTTCTTTTACAAGCGCCAGTAACAGAGGCCAATGCAGCTGTATCTGTTGCTGTTACAGCCAATATTCCTTGTCTTCTTATTTTCTTAATTGAAGAATCTAGAAATGGGTTTGGTGTTCCGAACGGATCAATGTCAATATAATCAAATCCCTTTGATTTTAAAAGAAATAAACTAGCATCTTCATTACGCACTTCGTGCTTTGATTTTATATTATTTAATTTTAGATTATATTTTATGCTCTCTGCTGATTTTTTGCTTATATCATTAAAATAAATGTTTTTTATTATTCCTTTATTCAGCTCTTTAAAAAATCTTATTCCCCTTATACCAGAAGCAGCTAATGGAAGAGCAATATCCATATTCTTTCTGTTTAAGCAGTTCAGCAAGTTAACAGAGCAAGTTCTGTTGTATTCCATTACTGGATTATAGAATACTTCCAATTCTTTTGATATTTTTCCAATGGAAACTTTGGCTTTTGCTTTTCCTTCTAAAATGATTTTATACATATGATTAAGATAGTTGTTATATTTATAAAAATTGAGTTTTTATTTTTAATGGTTAACTATTTAAATATCTAAGGGCATACTAGATATATGGAAGCAATAAGAGAAGACTTAGAAGCGAAACTTCATATCAATCCTGGATTTGAGTATATGAAAAGTTTAGATGATAATCAATTAGTAGAGTCTTCTATGATGGGTAATAAAACCGCATTTAATGAGCTTTACATGAGATATGAAAAAAAAATTTATGCCTTTGTTTATAGGATATTAAAAAACCATGAGGATACGCAAGATATTATACAAATGACCTTTTTAAGAGCATATTTAAATATTGGAAGATATGCCCATAAACATAAATTTAGCACTTGGTTATTTACAATAGCAAATAATCTTGCAAAGAGCAAAATAAGGGATGATAAATGGAAATTATTGCCGTATGAACCTCTCCAGGAATATTTAGCTTATGATATAAACAAAGGAAACGGAAACTACGCCAAACTGCTTAATGCTGTTGAAAAAGCAATCAGCAATTTAGGACGATTATATGTAAATATAGCATTTCTTCGCTTTATTAAAGAATTTACTTATGAAAAAATAGCAGAAACAGAAAACCTAAACTTAAATACAATTAAATCAAGGATAAAAAGAGCAAGATTTCAATTAAAACAAAATAAAGAGCTTAAAAGAGTTATTTACAATTATTTATAATCATCCTATAGCTCTTCTGACATCTGTAACTTCAGCTGATTTTGCCCCAGGAATTTTCCTTATTTTTTCTTCTAATTCTTCTGTTGAGCCTAATTCTTCATCCATTACAAATATTAAATCCAATGCTTTTAAACCAAAAGCAATCTCAACCTTCTGGCTTTTTCCTAGATCTCCTCCAAACTCTTTAATTAATTTAGCTACTTTGTCTTTAATTTTATCTAAATCAGTTTCCTTTTCCTTAGGCATTATCCTTAATGTAACAACAACATCTGTCATACTTAAAAATTCCTCCGAAATTTTTAGCCTAAAAAATCTTCGATTTTTAAGGTTTTAGTTAGGACCTTCAAAATTGCAGCTTGGACATGTATATTTAGCAGCTATCTCCCTGCAATTCTTGCATCTAATAATTTCATATTCTCCGCATTTAGGGCATTTGAATCTAGCTGCTCCTCTGCTTATTTTTTTCTTGCATGAGATGCAAAAAAGGTTTTCCATAGGAAAATAAGTTAATAACTGGTTTATAAACATTATTATTTCTTATTGGTGTATTAATTTTAAAATAACAACAAAAATTTATAAAACATAATCAAAATAAGGTTAAATATGGGCATATTTAAAAAAGAGCTGCCAAAATTACTTAAGCCTAATTTTAAAACTATTTCTTCAAAAGAAATAAAAAAAAACAGCAAAAAAGAGCTTGAGATAAACAGGTTAGAGCAGCAAATAAAAAAAGAGGAGCAGCAATGGCTGGAAGAGCAGAGAAAAAGAACCAATGAATTAAAATCAATAGACGATCAAATAGAGCAAGAGATTAAATGGAAGAAAGCAGAATGGGAAAAAGAGAAAAGCAATGGAGATTTAGAAATAAAAAAAATTAAGGATGAAATAAATGCAAAAAGAAGAGAGCTCCAATCTTTTATGAATCAGATAAATAATAACAATGAACTATTAAAAAAACAAAGAGACGAATTAAATAGTATAAAGCAGAATAAAAATAAGATTAATCAGGATTTACTAAATAAGGAAAATGCTGTTGCTGAAGCAGAAGCAGAAGCAATGAAAAAGCAGGCAAAGTTATTAGACAAGGAAAAAGAGCTGCAAAAAAGAGATGATGAAATAAAAAATAAATTAATCCTGCTTGATAAAAAAAAAGAAGAGTTAAAAAATGAGCAAAATCAGCTGGACATTCAACTAGCCGCAACAAAAAATGTAATTGAGAATTTAAGGAAAAATGCAATATCCAAGCTTCCGATTTTAGATGAAAATAAACGATTTTTGTCAAATGTTAAATATACATTAACCAAAAGTATAAATCAGATTCAATCAAACAAAAGCATGGTGGATAAAGAGGAAGAGGGAATATTAAAAAAAATTAAAGAATTGGAAAGAAGTACATTAAATTTTCATTCAGCAGAAGCAAGATTAAAAATTAAAGAAAAAGAGATTGATTCTAAATTATTTAAGCTAAATGAAGAAACACCCAAGTTTAATAAGCATATTGAAGCAGAGAATAATAGAATAAAGAGAGAATATGAAAATATAAATTCAGAGAAAGAAAATATAAAAAAAGAGTATAAAAAAATAGAAGATATGGAATTAAAGATAAGGGCAGTTAAAGACTTTAGAGTTAGCCTTAAGAATTTAGAGCAGAGGTACAAATCATTGTTAAATGCTGTTGAGCAGGAAAAGAAAAATCTTGAGAAATTAACAAAAGAAGCATTGGCAAAAAGAGAATTCTTAGTGGATAAGGAATCGGATTTGATATCAAGAGAGAAAAAACTAGTGGAAAACAGAAGATTATTGGAAAGATTGCAGAAAAAAATGATTGAGGAAAGGGCAGAGTTAAGTGAAAAAGAATTTAAGGATTACTTAATGAGCGATGCGCATGATAAAGAAATTAAAGAAGAGGTAAGGGAAATTAGAACATTAAAATCTAAGCCAGCTATATATGATATGATTGATAAAGCAAAGGCATTAGCAAGCTCTGGAAGATATAATGAATTAAGGAATATCTTAATTGAGATAGAAAATAATTATAGAACAGCAAGTCTAAGCGAAGACAAAAAAAAAAAAATTGGCTATGATATTATGGAACTGCAGACAGAATTTAAGCTTGCTTCTTTAAGATGATTATTTTCTTCTTTGTATTATTGTTCTAACGGGATATGATATATCTATCTTATTTTTGTCATATACTTTCTTTAATCTTTTTATAAACTCATGCTTTACTAGATATTGCTTTGTATATTCTTCTACCCTTAATATAACAGAGAAATTAATGTTTGAATCAGCAAATTCCTTGTATCTGATGAATGGCTTGAAATCCTTTACTGTTCCTTCTACTGTTTTCTGAACATCTTCTGCAACTTTAACTGTTATTTTTTCCACTTTATCCAGATCACTCCAATAAGCTACGCCAACTGGAATAACTAAAGACATCTCTGGTTTTCCTGAGTAATAGTTTGTTATTGTTGATTTTGAAAGATTCGAATTTGGCACTGTTATTATGTTTCCTGATAATGTTCTTATCTTTGTTGCTCTCCAGCTAATCTCATCAACATATCCTTTTAATTCTGGAGTCATCTCAATATAGTCTCCAATTTTAATTGTCCTGTCTCCTGCCATATAAAATCCAGCAAAGAAATTTGATAAAGTATCCTGCAAGGCTAATGCTAATGCTAATCCTCCTATTCCTAAAGAGGCAATTAAAGGGGAGATTTCAACATTAAAGTGCTTTAGGATTATTATTAATGCTATTAAATAAATTACAATATTAATTATTCTTTTGAATGTGTTAATATATCTCTCATCTACTTTTTTTACTTTTAATTTGTTAGAAAGCTCTTGAATATACCAGCTGAATAACGCATTAATTATTTTGATTAAAGTATATATGCTCCATAAAACAGCAATAACAAAAAATATTTTATTTATATAATTATTATAAGTATCTAGGAAGTCCAAATACCTTAATGAAGAATATAAGCCAATCAATATAACCAGCCATAGTATTGGCTTTTCCATGGCCTTAATTATTTCATCATCCAGAATTGTGCCTGTTTTTCCTATTAGTTTTGGAGCTACTTTTTCAAATAAAAAAGAAATTAATTTAGCAACTATAACGGAGCTGATAATAATTATAATTGCCCAAAACAAATCTCCATTAATTATATTTTCTAGCATATAAATTAGGATAAAGTAATATTATAAAAAGGTTTTGTTTAAAACATTAAACTTATCAGAGCAGTAATCAAGTTAGCAATTAATGATATAAAAAACGCTTTAGGATATTTTAACCTTAATAACAACATAATTAAAATACTTTCTACAAAAATCACTAACATTTCAATCACATAAAAGTTAGGTATTATATTTTGATAGCTGTAAGTTGCAATGGGTAAGGTAAAAGAGTTTATCAAAACAGAATATAAGATAAGTTTTAAAAAATCTTTTTTTAATAAAATCCAAATAATAAAAAACTCAATTAAAATTGTAATAATTAAACCCAATAAATATTGAAGTATAATACTCATTTTCTTTTTCTTTTTAATAAAATGATGAGAATTACTATAATCGCTAAAATTGGAAGAATTATATACCAAAATCTAGCAAACCCCCCTGGTAAAACTGCTTTTCTTGAAGGTTCTGGAGTTATGTTTTGATCTTGAAATATTTTTTCTTCAGAAGTTCCATCATTATATGTATAGATAACTTTAGATTTTTTAATTTCAAAATTATTTCTATTTAACAGTGATATTTCTAAAACTATTCTTACTTTTTCTAGAGGATCATTTTTTGAAACAACACCATACGAATCAAGTTTGATATTTGATGGAATAAATTTTGTATAATTTCCTAAATAATTTTCTACTTTTAGATAATTTTCACGATAATTTAAAGTATCTTCTTGAGCCCATGTTGGTGAGCTCCAAAGAGATGTTCCAGTAAGAGCAGTTAACTCATCTGATAATTCATTAAAATTTTCTTGTGTTAATGCATAAATTGAAGGCACACCCAATTTATAAAATGAAATACAATCTCCTTGTTTGATTACACTGTAGCTTGATAATCCAGATTTGTCAAGAAGCAGAAATCTATAATTTGGGTGATCATTAATGTTTGAAATTTCATAACACCAATCAATTGATTTTGTTCTAGGAATGATAACATCTGCAGATACATTTAAAGCAAGTACTAAAGTTAATAATACAAATAAAATAATTGTTTTTTTCATAATAATAATATTAAAAAACACATACTTTTAAAAAGTTTTCCTTTAAACACTTATTACCTTATCCTTGACCTTAAAATTTACATCAAGAAACTTTTCAATTACATACATATTAGTTTTACAATGGTTAGTTATTTCTGAAGCCTTAATCTTCCCGCCAAAGATTCCCATGTAAGGCAAAATATTATCAGCTAAATGAGAATCAACAGCCGCTTTGCTTTCTACTTCTTTAATCAGGTTATTAGCAGCTTCTTGGCCAACTATTTCTGCTTTTTTTCCTAATTCTCCAAGGCCATCTCCTCCTAAAATAGCATGTTCAAACTTAGCCCATAATACAATTCCACTGCCATAGCTTAATGTATCGCAGTATTCTGTTCTTATATTAATTGGAACTTGATATTTGTTCAATATTGATTCTGCTTCTCTTACCTGTCTTTCAGAAACATTTGCCTTCTGCAGATTTGTAGATGCATGGCTTATTCCTTTTATCTGCAATAATCTTCCTTGCTCTAATAAGTTAAGAGGTTTATTTATATTTTTTAAATCTTCAAATTTATATTTTGGTTTAATATTTATTTGTATTTTTCCGCCGCCTTTTGGATAATAACCTCTTTTCATTAATTTAACATCAATGTCTGCATAATCTCTAATTCTTGGAATAAATACTTCATTAAAATAGTCATAAGGCATTGCCCATTTCCCGTCTGTGCCTCCGATTATAGTTAATTTAACCTTATGAAATAAGCATGGCAATAAAACCGCCTGCAATAATAATGTAATTGAGCCGGCTGTTCCAATATCTATTTCCAGATTTTTAGCTTTAAACTCTCCTGGAATAAACCTTAAATACTCGCTTCCTAATTTAATTTCATTTGTTTTTGCATTGCATAGCTCTTCTAATGATTTAATGCAGTACAGGTGCTGCGCTTTTAATCCAGAGTCGCATCTTCCTTTTCTTATGTTGTCTACTTCAAATGGTTTGCCTGTTAAAGCGCTTAAGGCAAGAGCAGTCCTCGTGATTTGGCCGCCGCCTTCTCCATATGAACCATCAAGCTTTATCATAAACATTAGAATTAATCAATAATATAAAAAGTTAATTAAAGTTCATTTGTTTTTAGATTTTATTTTTCCATATATCCATCCCACAAAAGCACCGATAATAAAGTAAAATAACGGAAGATAAATAAACATAATCAAAGGTATTTCTCTAAAAACAAACTTTATGAATGGTAGGTTCAAGGGGGTTAGAGCAATTGAGAGAGGGATACCAAAACAAGCTATAAATGATTCCGGACAGTAATCAGGATACATTTCTAAACAGACACCTAGAGAACATTTCCCTCCGTTAATTAAAGCTAAGAGCAATCCAAAAAAGATTATTAATAGGATTAATACGGGAAATATCAAAATCCCGCCTTTCAACCAATAAGGTTTTGAATTAAACCAAGTATTTGGATTCATAGATTAAGTATAAGAAATCATATATATAAAATTTCCTAAATTAAAAAAAAAAAAAGAAAAAGAAATTAGATTTGTTCCAAAACACTTCCTAAATCATCTAATTCTTTATCTGTTTCTGCGTCTTCTAAATCTTCTAATGATTTATCTGCATTAGATATTGCTTCATTTGCTCCTGCTACTGTTGAACTTTCTGCTGCAGTTGGCTCTGTTGGCGATGGAGTTTCTTCTTTGCCGCATCCAATTAAAAACAATAAAAACATTGCCATTATTGATATTGCAATTATTTTATTCATTTTCTTCCACCTCGCTAACTTCTTCAACAATCTCTACCTCTTCTGTTTCTGGCTCTTCAACTTCTTCTGCATTTCCTCCTGCATTTTTAATGTCTTTTACTATATCAACTAAAATTGCATGCGCTTCTCTCAACCTTTCATTTGCCTGTTTTGCCAATTCCTGAGCTTCTTTTATTGTTGCTTCTTCATTATTCTTAGCTTCATTAAACTTTTCCTGAGACTGCTTAAATAATTCCCTGGCTTCATTTATCTTTGCGCTAAAAGAATCAACCTTAGATTCTATTCCTTCAGCAGAAATTCCTTTTTCTTCCATATCAGCTAATACTTTCTCCAATCTCTCTTCTAAATGCTCGCTTCTTCTTATTACTTCCTGCACATTTGCCCTTAGAATTAATGTTTCTTTTACCTTATTTTCTGCTTTAACCTCTTTCCATTTTCCAGATATATCTTTTCCTAGCACTTTTAATTCTTCTAATGTGCTTGCTGCAGTTATCTTTGTCTTTAATTCTTCTAATGTTGCAATCCTGTTATCAATTTCTGTTATTTTTGTATTTGCTGTTGTTTCATCAATGTTTTCATTTTCACTTATCTTTTCTTTTAATGTGTTTAATTTTTCTATTATTGTGTCTATGGCATTTGTTAGATATTCTTTTAAAAGCTCAATCTTTGTTGCTTCATCTGGCGCTTCTAATAGCAGTTTTTTCTTTTCTTTTAGCTGCTCCTTTGCCAATTGGTATCTTTCCTTTGCTTTTTCAAGGTTTTGTTTTGCTAATTCAAGCTTATCTTTTGCAATTGCTCTTTCTTTAAATGCTGTAACTTTCTTAACTTGGAGCTTTTCTAACTTAGCTTTTAATTCTTCATCGCTTAATTTAGCATATTCCTTTAATCTTGTCCTGTCTAAAGCAGCTAATTTCTCTATTTGCCTTTGGTCTAAAGAAGAAATTTTGTTTAATTTATCCGTGTCTAAGTTTTTAGCCATTTTTGCTAATCTTTCTGCTTTAACTAAGGTTAATCTCTCTATTTGTTCCGCTCTTAATGATTCAAGCTTTTCTTGTTTTTCCCTGTCTAATTTTGCTATCTTTTCTAGGCTTTCTTTGTTTACTGCCTGGAGTTTTGCTCTTCTCTGCAATTGATCTGCTGTCAATTTTTGTTCTTTTTGCGTTACTGTTTTAGCATTTGCATCATCTCCTTCCTGAGCAGAAACAGCCGCTATACTCAATAAAAATATCAATAAAACAAATATTGCTGTTTTTCTCATTATCTTCCCTCCTTTATATTTTAAAGTATAATCTAATTTTATAGATTATTATATAAACTTTATTAATTAAAAGAACTGGCTTAATTCCTTTTCCTTTTTTTTTAATTCTATTAACTCTGGCTCTTTTATTTCTAAAAAGCTCTGGAGAAACCTTTTTCTTGTTCTATTGGTTAATATATCTTCTGCAATTAACTTAGCTAAGTCTTCTGGCTTAATAGATGTTTTTTTTAAAACTTCTTTAATCATATCCTTATTTTCTTCTTTATTTAAGATTCTTTTTACTTCTTCTTGCTTTAATAAGTGCTTTAAAAATTTCTCTTTTGTTGATTGATTTAGCAGGCTTTTTTCTATTAAAGCCGCTAACTTTTTTGGCTTGCACAACAGCATAAATTTCATTAATTGCAATGATCTAATGGTTAGATTATAATTTTGCTTATCTAGCTCATCTACGACATCAAATAAAATGCTCTCAAATCTTATCACATTCATCCCTTTTTTCTCTAATAAATCAATTGTTTTTTTTCTGTTTATAGCTGCCATTGCCCCTAAAACAATGATTCTTTCATAATCCTCCTTCTGGCCAAATTCTTTCATCTTTTCCTTTATCTTCTTTATTATTAACTCATCATCAAACCTTTTTTTTATAAACTTATCAACACTTTCCTCAATTGATAAATTGTTTAATGTAATGTTGGATGATTTGCTTAAAGAAGTTGATAATTCAATCTGCTGAAACTTTTCTAAGTTTCCATTTTTTATCTTTGCCGCTAAAATACCGATTTCTTTATTATGGCCTGCCTTTATGGAATTTATTGTAAAAAAGCCGTTCTTATGAAGCCAGTAATTAACAATTTCTTTTTCAGGATTCATCTTACCCCCATATATGAAAATTTTATAAATTATATAAATATTATTATAGTAGAAAATAAGAATTAAATTTAAAAAAAGAAGCATAATTTTTATAATAATGCCTTCAAAAGAAATAATACTTGGAAATAATAAGTTCTTAGCAATAGATCTAACACAGCCATTAAGAGAAGATACAGAGGTTTATCCTGGCGACCCAAAGCCAGTTAAAGAAGTACTTAGCGATATTCATAAAACAGGCTGCCAGCACCATATTTATAGAATCAGCAACCATCATTTTCATCCGCATGCTGATGCTCCGAAACATCTTAACATAGAATTACAGGATAAAGGAGCAGAGATCTTTGATTTAGATTATTGTTTTAATTCCGCATGCCTTATAGATTTGTCTGATTTGTCTAATGAAGAATTTGATGGTATAAACTACTTAGTTGAAGTTAAGAAAGAGTGTTTGAAACCATTTGCTAAACTACTCTCTCAAAAAGAAGCTGTTTTAATAAGGACAGGATATGATAGATGGCTTGAAGCAAATAAGTTGCATAATCCTAAGACTATACCTTATCTAACTGAACCAGCAGCAAAATTTATTGCTAGTTTTGATAATATAAAAGTTATAGGAATTGATTCTTTGACAGTAGACTCTTTTGGAAATAATTCTGTACATAGAATATTGAAGAATAAGATGATTATAGAAGCAATGGTTAATCTTCATGAAATTCCAACAACTTCAAGAGAAAATTTCGATTTACAAACATCTCCATTAAGGATAGTCGGGGCAACAGCAGCTCCAATTGTAGCTTATGTATTTATTAGATTATAGAGAACTTAGTCTAATTCAATTAAAAAAAAAAGAAAAAAGAAAAAAAGAAAAAAAAAAAAAAACTTTATTTTTTCTTCTTCTTTTTGCCACCGCGCGACATTTTTGCGCACGATATGTGGCCATGCTTGTCGATAAAATATAGATAGCCTGATTTTTTCTTTACTCCTGCTTTAGCTACAAGCTCTATCTTTGCTTTTCCTTTTTTCTTTCCTCTGGCCATCTTTGCTCTTGATACATGTCCCTTCTTATCGACAAAATAAAGGTAACCTTTTACCTTTTTTACTCCTACTTTTGCGACAACTTCAGCCATTTAACCACCTTTTTTAATTTTTGTAATTTAATATTTATTCGTATATATAAATCTTTTTATTTTTAAGACGATATTTCCGACGAGTAATCATTAATCTTTAGTAGTAAAATATATAAATAACAAATAATACAGCATGATCATGGGGGAATTGCTTATCATAGGCATAGATCCAGGAACTACTTTAGGATATGCTATGTTGAATGCTGATAAAAAAGTCCTTGAAATTAATTCTTCTAAGGAGTTAAACATTAGCAGCTTAATAAAAAAAAGCAACGAATTAGGAAATCCATTAATTATAGGGACTGATAAAAAAAAAATTCCGCACTTTGTCAATAAATTTGCAGCCCAGTTTAATGCTAAAATTGTTTCTCCTAAAGAGGATTTATCAGTTGATGAAAAAAATAAATTAACTCAAGACTATAAGCTTAATAATCATGAAAGAGATGCACTGGCAGCTGCTTTATTCGCTTATAATAATTATGAAAAATTATTCTCAAAAATAGAATATCATCTTAAGGAATTTGATAAGGAGATTATTGAGAAGATCAGAGAAATGTGCGTTAAAGATGAATTGAGCATATCCTTGTCTTTAGATCTAATCACAAAGCCAGAAAAAGAAGAGGTCAAAGAAATAAAAAAAATTATTCACAAAGACAATCTAAAGAAGGATTTGGTATTTTTATATGAAAAAATAAAAAAACAGGAAAAAATAATAAGCTTGTTAAAAAAACAAAAACAGGAAGAAAAAAAAAAAAATGAACAAATCATAGAAAGAGACAGATATTTATTAAAAAAGATAAGCCAGTTAAATTCTGATGAAAAAGCAGAGAAATTATTAGGCTTAAGGGAAGAAAGGATTATATCTCTAAGCAATGAATTAAAAGCGAAAGATGAAAATATTGATTATCTGCAAAAAGAGATGGATAAGATTTACGATTTCTTTTCTGACTTAGGGGAAAATTATCTGGTTAAAAAGATTAGAAATCTGGGTTATGAAGAGTTCATGAGCAAAAACAGATTATTAAAAATAAAAAAAAATGATATTTTATTAGTTGACAATATAGATATTGCCAATAACCGGATTCTAGAATTTTTAAAAAATAAAATAAAAATAATCATTTATAAAAAAGGCAGCAGAAACATAAAAGATTTTATCTTGATTAAGGCTGAGAAATTAAAAATAAAGGAAGACAAGCATTTTGCTTTGGCTGATAAGGAAGGCTTAGAAATGGAAAAGAAAAATATTGACTTGTTAAAAAATATCATTGTAGATTATAAAGAAACTAGATTAGCCAGTATCCATTATAATAAATAGCCTTTACTTTTTCGTTTAATTTAACCTCTTTTTTATTTTCTACTTTAACGGGCTGGTAATCTTGATCCAGGATTTCTATTTCTGGATGTGTTTTAATTATCCTTGTGTTTATTATTGGCAATATTTTATAATTTTTCATATTTTTAAATAAAAATGATGTTTTTTTATTATTTTTTATATCAATTCCTGAAATTTTTTTGCTTGTGTTTGTTATCTTTATTATCTTATCAGCAAGAATGATTATATCATTTTTTTGAAAATCAAATAATCTGAATAATATATTTAGTCTGTAGATTGTTTTTTGCGTTTGCCTGTCTCTGGAGTGCTGTCTTGGAGATTCTTTCAGGATTCCTCCAAAATTCTTCTTTAATTCCCTTGCCAGCTTCCTTAATAATTTGTTTGAAGTAAAGAAAAAATCAAAACCATTGCCTTGCTTAATCTTTTTAGAGATATATCTGCGATGTTTTTCTACAAACATAATCACTTTATCATTTGGATTTCTTAACTGCAGTATCCCCTGGAAATATTCCTGATGCATAGCAAACTTAATAAATGATATACTTTTAAAAGTTTCTATGGGCTGGAAAAGAATCTTAAAGAAGACGTGGCATTTTATATGGGAAGATAATTCCATATGGAGCTGGATAGTTAATGTTATCCTGGCTTTTGTATTAATTAAATACATCATCTATCCTGGATTAGGACTGTTATTAGGAACATCCTATCCAATTGTAGCTGTGGTTTCTGAATCAATGGAGCACAATTCTGGCTTTGATGAGTGGTTTAATGCTCAAGCTGATTTCTATGAAAAAATTGGTATCTCTAAAGATAATTTTGCAACATTCCCTTTTAAAAACGGCTTTAATAAGGGAGATATAATGATATTAAAGGGAGTTAAGCCAGAGGATGTTGATATTGGCATTGTTATTGTTTTTAAGGATGGAAAACCAGATCCATTCATCCACAGAGTTGCATCAAAATGGAACAATAAAGGATATCATTTCCAAACCAAAGGAGATAATAATCCTGTTTCGATAAAAACTACCTACTTGGATGAAACAGATATCAAGGAAGAGCAGCTAATTGGCAAGGCTGTTTTCAGGATACCATTTCTTGGATATGTTAAGATATGGTTTGTTGAATTATTGAAGCTGTTGCATATTATTTAGATTTTCACATTTTCATAAATTTTATATATAGTTCAGTTAAATCTAATTAAAATGTTCTGTCCTAAGTGCGGCTCAATACTCATTCCAGAGATGAGAAAAGACAAAAGAATATTTACGTGCAGCTGCGGCTATAGGACTATTAAGCTAAAAGAGGCTAAGATTAAGGAAAGCATTAAACCAGGCAAAACTAATGTAGAAATTGTGGAGAAAGAAGAAGAAGAGCACCTGCCTTTAATGGAAGCAGAATGCCAAAAATGCGGGAATAAAAAAGCTTATTTCTGGACAGTTCAGACTAGGGCTGGAGATGAGCCAGAAACTAAATTCCTTAAATGCAAGAAATGCAAGCATATATGGAGAGATTACAGCTAATTTGGAGAAATTTCAAATATAATTGAACAATTTTATTTTTATTTATCCTACCTAATTTTATATAATCTTCCTGAAACCCTTGATAGCGCGTCTATATTCAAGCCCATGCCTATTGGATCAAAGCTATATGCGTCAAAGTCTAAATCAGGATACAAAAGTTTCAAAATTTTAGTATCTAGCTCTATTGTATTTAATTTAAGTCCTTTTTCTTTGCATTTTTTGTTTATTGGATTAAAGAAGTCTTCTTCTGTGTAACAAAATTCTCCTACTTTTTCTGCTTTTATTTCAGTATCTGTAAGATAAAAACTCCCTTTTTTCATTCCAGCTAAAATTAATTTTTCTTCTTTTTCTTGTAAGATTTTAAGTGTTGGAATGTGGGGTGTTTCCATAATTTTTTCTAGTTTTGCTTCATAAACCTCTTTACCAATAAGCATAGCTAATGTTACTGTACCTGTATTATAATAATAATCGTACGGATCTATTTTATTCATTTACACCATCTCACTTTATTTATTATACTTAATGGAGTTGCAAACTATATGCTTATTTCTGCACAAAAATTGTCAATAGTGTTGTATTTTTTAGAAAAGCTTAAAAAATCATAAAGAATAACAGACTCATGCTTGATAATAAGATAATAAAAAAAATAGAAGATTTTGTTTATAAAAAACCAAGAGCTGTTCAGGAGATAGCTCAGTATATAGGAAAAAATTGGAGAACAGCAGACAGATATATTCAAGAAATAGAAAAAGAATACTCAACTATATCAACAAGAACATTTAGAGAAGGGACAAGAGGAGCTTTAAAAATTGCTTACTGGGCAAGCATGGAAAAAGTAAGTTCTTCAGTATTTCAAGAGAAACTTGCGCAAGAAATTGAAACTTTTAGAAAAAAAGAAGATTTTTCTGCTTTTGATATATACCAACATGTTCCAAAAAAAGATAAAAAAGCCAGTGTAGAAAGAGCAGAGTCAGAAGATAAAACAGACTTAAATGAATTAAGGTATTATTTGAATAATGCAAGAAAAAAGCTTCTTGTATTTACGGGCAATTTATCCTGGATAAATTTAAAGGATGAAAAAAATAATATTTATGATGTATTGGATAAATTAGTTAAGAAAAATGTTTCAATAAAAGTTATTTCTAGAGTGGATATTTCTTCTTTAAAGAATATAGAAAAATTACTTTCATTGAACTTTAAACATGGAAAAGAGCTTATAGAAATAAGGCACAGGGAACAACCTTTGCGTTGCTTAATTTTTGATAATAAAATTGCAAGAATAAAAGAAATTAAAGAACCTACGGGCAGATTATACGAGCTTAATAAAAGAACCTTTATTTTTTATACAATTAAAGATAAAGAATGGGTTGAATGGCTTTCAAGAATATTCTGGAAGCTTTTTTCAAGTTCAATAGATCAAAAAAAAAGGATAGAGGAGCTAAAGAAATTAATATGATTAATTTACAAAAATACTTTATTAATAACCAATTAAAAATTATTGTTAAGCCAAATTCTAAGGAAAATGAAATTAAGGATTACGATGCTAATAAAAAAGCATTAAGGATTAATATTAAAGCAAAGGCAGAGCACAACAAGGCTAATGTTGAAATTATTAAGTTTCTCAAGAAATTAGGATATAATGTTGAAATTGTGAAAGGTTTAAAAAGCAAAGAAAAAATATTAAGGATATATGGCTAAATTCATTGTTCTTTACGGGATAAATAATATCGGTAAAACTACACAATGCCAGAATATTCTTAAATATTTAAAAGATAAAAAACTAAAGGCCAGATATTTTAAAACTCCTAATTATAGTTTAAAATCAGGAAGAGAAATAAATAAAATATTAAGAAGCAAAAAACAAACTATATCTGAAGCTGAATTCCAGAAATTATATACAGAAAACAGATTTGAGCAACAGCCAATGATTTTGAAAGCATTAAAGAACAACATTAATGTTATAATGGAAGATTATGTTGGAACTTCTCTTGCCTGGGGAAATGTTAAAGGATTATCAATGAATTTTTTAAAAAATATAAACAAAGGATTGTTAAAAGAGGATATTGGTATATTGTTAGATGGAAAGCGTTTTATTTCAGGAAAAGAGAAAAATCATCTGCATGAAAAGGATGACAGATTAATACAAAAAGTAAGAAAAAGACATCTGGAATTAGCCAAAGAATATAATTGGCATATAGTAAATGCAAATCAATCAAAAGAGAAAGTGTTTAATGATATAAAGAAAATTATTCCCCTTTAACCTCAACCTTAATGCTGTATTCTTTTAATATTGACTCTTTTAAGTTCTCCAGGAAATTTAATGTTGGAGGAGAGATATTTTCCAATTTCCTATCAACTAAATTTTCCTGAGGCCTAAACTGCTCTAAAACCCATGTGCAATCAATATCTTTAATCTCATTTGCTATTAATAATATATCTTCTTTCCTGTATATCAACCCCGGCACTATTTTAGTCCTTATTTCAATGTTAATATTTGCTGTTTTTAATAATTCCAAGCTCTGCTTAATATCATCAATAATCTCTTTTGTCTTCCTGAAAAATGTACTGGATTTAGTTATTTTTTCAAATGTATTTTCTTCAAAAGGAGCATTAAGATTAAAGATTAAGTAATCAACCAAATTATGTTTTAATATATCTTTTAAGCATAAATGCTTAGTTCCATTTATATTTATTGCTGTATTCAAATTTAATTTTCTGGCAAATCTAAGCAACGTCATTAGAGGTGGTTTTTGCAAACAAGGCTCTCCTCCTGTAAAGGTTATACAATCAATAAAACTGAGATTTTCTTCTATTTTTTTTTTTAAATCTTTAATATCAACTTGGCATTCATTCTTGAATTCAACAAAATCAGAATTATAAAAACCGCATCTAAAATCACTTCCACTAAATAAAACAACAAAAGAAATCTTTCCTGGCCAATGTTCTGTTGACATTGGGATAAATTTTGCATACATGATTATTCCTCTTCATTAATATCTTCCTCTTTTTTTTTGTTTTCTTTTTTAAAACCGTCTAAAGTTGTATTCTTTATTATTGTTTTAAAGCTTATCCCTTTTTTTTTTGGCTGCATTTTAATAAAATTAAAATTGTTTCTTTATAAATATGTCGGAAAAATTTACCAGTAGTAAATTTTTCTGAGCGTGCTCAAAAACCATTAATAAATGGTTTTTGACATTTATGTTCATTAATCAATAATTAATCTTTATCCTGAATAAATTTCTGATTATTTTTTAAGCAATACTCTGCTTTTTTTAATTCTGCGCCTAAATACATAGCATGGTCTGTTTTAATATCATTTTTCTCTGCTATTTTTAAATATACCTCTCTTGCTGTATACCCTTCAAATACCTCTAAAACTTTATGAGTACCTGGATGTGTATGCTCTGCTATTATCTTATTCTCAACTTTTATCATATAATTTCCTTTAGGATCATAATAATCTGCATTAAATTTCCTATATCTCTTCAGCATTTCTTCAATTTGCTTATAATAATGATTATAGATTTGAGCAGAAGAAGAAATCATTGTTAGTATTCCTGCTTTAATTCCTAATGCAGAAGCAATTTCCTTTTGTATAGCTGCCATCCCATAGGCATTTTCAGGCCATCCCTGGGCCATGTCATGGCTTCTCCAATAAGTTGTTAGATTAAGCTTTTCATCTTGTATTAATGGCTGCAGCAGAACTAAGCAAGGGCTGCTCTTGTGTTTTCTCATTAATTCTTCATTTGCATGCCATGTTATTGCAATGCAGGCTTTTGAATAAGGATCTCTCTTCAGCACTTCAATAATATCCTTTATCTGGTCTATTTCACAAAACTTTTCTTTATATACAATATTTTTATCTAAGAAATCGCCTTTTCCAAATTCAAAGTCTTTATATTCTTCTGTGTTAACTAATCTCCTGATTAATTCAGGATTATCAAATAAATATGCTCTTAATTTATTTCCATAAGTATATGCCTTGCCTTCTGGAAGTAATGGGCTTAGGATTTCTTTTTGATATGCTTCTATTTTTTCTTTTGTTATTGGAACCAAAAAAGGATTAACTTCTAAAGACAGATTTTGAGGATCATGGATTACAGCTACTAAATTATTTATTTCCTTTACCCATCTATCTGTATTTGCATTCATCAAATTTCTTTTTCCATATCTATAGATGTTATGCATTATCTCTATCCATGTCAAAGGAATTGTTGAGCCATGCACTGTAATCGGGCCGTTTTCATATGGAAAAGATTCTTCTGCAGATTCATAGTTAAATGTTAAAGGCTGGGAAAATGTTTTTTTTCTAGGCAAATTTTTCAGCAATTGGTTTATTTTTTTAATTTTCTCATCAAAATGTATATTTGGAAATTCTTTATTTAAATCAATCAATATAACATTATCCTTGACTTTATTTATTGCTTCTGTCGGAATATTTTTGTCAAAGTTAACTGCAGATTCAAAGCCTTGTATTTTTCTGTCTTCATTAATTCCTTTTTCAAAAAATATCCTTATGGCATTTGCAGCTGTTAAATCTGTCTTATGATCTTCTCTGGAAGAGTATTCCTCTCCAAGCATTATTACATATCTGATATAAGGATTTGCTAAGATATTCCTTACCATTCCTTCTAATCCAGCCGGAGTATAGAAGTTAGTTGCAATTGCTAAATTCCCCTTATCTAGTTTTGGCAGTATAGAATCTCTTATTGTCCAGAGAAATGTTACAGCAACATTTGCTTCTTTAACATCAGAATAGGCAATCCTGTCTTTAACTGCAACAGGCCACCCCTTGCTTCCATCAGAAGTCGGCAATGATTTTATTTTATCTAACATAAATTTCTGGATTAGAATTTAATTTATAAAGATTGTTGTAAAGAATTAGACTTTTCTTCTTAGCCTTTCGTATTCTTCTCTATCTAATTCAATCTGTTTAAGAATCTCATTTAATAACCCTTTTCCCAATAACTCATTTCCATGAACAGGAACAACAGTTTTTCTTCCATCAGGATGAATGTATCTTGCGTGGCTTCCAACTTGATGTATTTTTTTCAAAACCAAGTTTTTCAAGAATTTTGCATAACTTTTTACCAGAAATAAGAACTAACTTCATCCAGCAACCTCAATTTGCTGTAATCCTATGAATTTTAATGGTCTGATTTCTCTTTTTTCTGACTCTAAACAGACTTGGATAGCTTCTCTTATTCTTTCCATAACCTGCTGAATTGTTTTCCCTTGGGTATAACATCCAGGAATATCTGGAACTTTAGCTACAAAAATCCCGTCTTCATCTTGTTCAATTATAACTGAAAAATTGTGTTTCTCCATAAACTTTTATGTTATTTGTTTATTTATATATTTTTTTGTTTTATTTTGTTTTACATATATTTACCCATCTCAAACTTCTTAAAAATTTCAACTTCTTTTCTATAGAAATCAGCTAACTTATTATCTTCTATATTTATCCAGTCATAATCAGTATGCTCTTCGCTTAATTTAATGTTTTTATACAATGGTTTGCATAGGAAGATAATTAATGTTATTATTTGATTGTCATCTCTTGTGAAATGTCTTACTGTTAATGGCTTTATTATTTCAATATCCAAGTTAGTCTCTTCTTTTGTTTCTCTTTTAAGGCCAATAAATGGATCTTCTCCAATATTTAACCTTCCTCCTGGAATTTCCCATATTCCCGGTTTCTGTATATCATTTAATCTTCTTTTAATAACTAATAGCTTATTATTATCAATGATAAAAGATTTAACAGCTAATTTAGCATTCATTTTGCTCTGAATTCCATTAGAGATTCAACAACTTCTTTTAATAGCTTTCCATTCTTCGCATCTATTCTTAAATTAATTAACTTCATTGTGTTTGTGATATGGCTCATATTGTATAGTTCTTTTTCCAATACCTGCAATATAACAAAATATTTGACAATTCCTTCATTCTTGTATTTTTTATTTAAGAGCTCTTTTGCTTTTTCCAATGCCTGGCCTAGGTCTATCTTTACTTTATCTACTTTTAATTCCTTTATTACTGCATCTGGCTTCTTAAATATTTCATCAGAATCTGTCTTAGTAATCTCGCTATTGGCAATAAAGGTTGTTATCCTGTCTTCTTTTTTATCATAATAACCATAGTGAAACTCATCTAAATTTTCAATCAGAATCTGTCTTAGTAATCTCGCTATTGGCAATAAAGGTTGTTATCCTGTCTTCTTTTTTATCATAATAACCATAGTGAAACTCATCTAAATTTTCAGAAGAAATAAACAAATGCGCTAAAAAACAGCTTTTATTATCTTTTTTCCAATCTTTGAATATTTTGCTTTCTTCAAGTTTTTCTAGTTTCTCTTTGATTAACATAAATTTTATATATTTTCTGCATTATATTTAAAGTTAACCCAAGAATTCTATAAACATACCCCGACTTATTTACTGCTTAGTCTATCTGTTCAATTCTAAGATCCTTTGCAGTTTTTATCTCTTTTTTAGGATCATCCATCACTGCAACATAAACTCCCTTCAGGGAACCATAATCAGCATACAGCCTTGAAGTAAATATGGTTAATACCTTATTATTGAGATTAAATCCTTTAGCCTGATAATCATGTCCTCTTACTAAAACATTCTTTCCAAGGATTTCCATTTGCTTGCTAAAATAAGGCTCTCCATACAAAAATGCTTCATCCAATTTAAAATCCCTCTCGCTAAAGAATATTCCATCTTTTTGGGATGCCCCATCTTTAAGATTATCATTCCAAACTATCTGGGAAACAATTTTATGATGTGAATAGTGTTTTATCCCTTTTGGTATGTTCCTTAGTTCATCAATAGAAGATATATTCGGTAGTCCTCCATGTAATCCAATTAAACCATTTTTAGTTGTAACTACATATGGCATTTGGGAAAACAATTCTATAAAATTATTAAGTAGATCCTCATTTTCATAAATTTCATATATTTCATTTCCAAAACCATAATAATAAAAAATTTCTGGGAATTCATGATTTCCCCGAAGCATTTCAATATTAGCATGATTTTTTTCTTTAAGTTCCAACAAATAACATATATTATTCAAAGAACATTGGCCTTCAGGAGCTCTGTCAACATAATCCCCCAAGAAGACTAATAAATGTGTTTCTCCAAATTTTTTAACAATTTTTTTTGTTGTTTCAAAATCCCCATGCGTATCTCCAATAAATACAATTGGTTTATCCTCCCCTAAAGTTTTATAATTTGGTTCATTTGCAAAGATAGAAGAGGTATTATCTAATAACTGTATAAGTCTCCCTAGGGTAATTTGTTTAATATCAATATCTTCATTTTCCATTTTATTATACTACCCCCTTGATAATAAATAAATAAAATTTTTAAAAATTATTATCTTTGACTAACATAAATTTTATATATCTCTAACCTTGTATTTAAAGTTAATTAAATCTAATGATAAATGATTGATAGTTTTATAGATATTTGCCAAAATTTCCACATACCGAAAAAGGTGTCCAACCAGTATTGATAGCTTCTAACATCTCTTTTTTGTTGTTTTCATCAATAAATCTGATATGATGAGGATTCATTTCTTTTTTATGTTTTGCTATTATCTCCAGACTTAAATTTCCTAAAATTTCATATAACTTACCAAATCCCATTTCAAAGTCACAATTTCTATGATATACAATCCCTTTTTCTTCATCAATTATGTAAAAGTTGAAAGGTTCCTCCATTGTTATTTTTTCAAGAATCTTTTTTTCTTCTGGTTGTATTTTTGTTTGTTGCATTTTGATACCTCCTATATTAAAATAAGAAAACCACTTATATTAATAAAATTAATTGAATATTATTCAAATATTAATCAAAAACTTTATAAATAATTGAATATTATTCAAGAATATGAAGGATATAACGCCTAAGCTGATAAATTTATTTAAACAAGGTTATTGTACACCCCAAATAGCAAGGGTAGCAAGAAACCTAAAAGAGCCTTCTACTACAATACATTACAATATAAAAAAGTTAGAAAGAGAAGGAGCAATAAAAGCATATAAAGCTGTTTTTAATTATAAACAAATTGGAGAAGGATTCTGCGTTTTTGTATTGATTAATTTATCTCCTGATGAATATGGAAACCCAGAGATTATTGCAAAAGCACTTGCAAAACATCCTCAGATAGAAAGTGTGGATATTATCACAGGGGATTGGGAATTGATTCTTAAAGTTAGAGCTAAAAATCAGGAAGAATATTATGATTTAATTAAAAAAGTAATATCTAGAAAAGGTGTAGTTAAAATAAAATCTCTAACTTCATTAAAACAATTAAAAACAGAATTTGTTGAATTATAAAAATGAAAAAATATTGCCCAAATCATACATATCCGCATAAGTTTCCATGGCAGAAAAAGATAACTAATGAGCTATGCCATACTCATAAAAATAAACTTAGATTGTGGTTTCATAATCTACATTGCTTTCTTCTTAAATGTCCTTATAGAAAATGGAAATAGTAAATATTTAAAACATTAATAATAATCCGAATTATATGTTATCAAAGCTAAAAATCAAGGATTTAGAAAAGCAAGGATATAGGTTTGTTGGCAAACATTCTGCTATAAAAGTATGTTTATGGTGCAAAAAATCACTAAGGAATGAGGATGTTTGCTATAAAGAAGCGTTTTACGGCATTAAAAGCCATAGATGCGTTCAGATGACACCTTGTTTTATCTGCAGCCAAAGATGTGCCTTCTGTTGGCGAGACATTGATTTTACCCCAACAAGGTTTAAAGGAAAGATTGATGAGCCTAAATTTATTGTAGATGAATGCATCAAGCAGCAAAGAAAATATTTGCAAGGCTTTAAAGGAAATGAAAAAATAAATATGAAGAAGTTTAATGAGGCAATGGCTCCAAATCAATTTGCGATTTCTCTCTCAGGAGAGCCTACTTTTTACCCAAAATTAGATGGATTAATCAAGGAAATAAAAAAAATAGGAACTGCTTTTCTTGTTACAAATGGAACTAATCCTAATATGCTTAATAAATTAATTAGAAACAATGCCGTTCCTACACAGATGTATATCACTCTTCCAGCTCCTAATGAAGAAATTTATAATAAAATCTGCAATCCATTAAAGAAAGATAATTGGAAAAATATCTTGAAATCTTTAAAGCTATTAAATAAATTCAAAAGAAGCACAATAAGATTAACATTGGTTAAGAATGTTAATATGCTTAATCCAGAGCAATATGCAGAATTAATTAATATCGCAAAGCCGGATTTTGTTGAATGCAAGGCATATGTTAATGTTGGCTATTCCAAGCAGAGACTGCCTATAGAAAGTATGCCAAGGCATGAAGAGATTAAGGAATTTGCTAAGAAACTAAGCAAATTAATTAATTACAAGATTAAGGATGAAAAGAAAGAATCAAGAGTTGTATTATTACAGAGAAATAATCCTTCCATTAGGGCCAGGATTAATGATTAACGCTTTTCCCAATCTATTTTCCTTATTCTCATTTTCGTGCAGATGGCCGCAGAAAACTAATATTGGATTATATCTGTAAATAAAATCAGCAAAGGATTTATTTCCTGTATGCTCTCTCATTACTAAATCCAGAGCTCCATAAGGCGGCTGATGTATGATTAGGACTATTTTCTTATTTTTTTTGATTATACTGTTATTTTTTTTTATAAAATTTTCAAAATCTTTTGTCCTTAATGAAAATCCTTCTCCGCCATAGCCAATAAACAATATGTCATTAATTTTTTTTATTTTCTTGTGGAAAAATATTATATTCCTATAGAAGCTGCACTCTTTTCTTAATATTTGCTCTGATTCATGATTTCCATGCAGGATCAAAATATCTTTATTTATTTTGCTTAATTTCTTTATTAAATAATCAAGATTCTGCTCAAAAACAGAAATATCTCCTGTCTGGATTAATAAATCTGCATTTTTAGATTTTTTAATAACTTTATCTAAAGAGGTTAAGGAGCCATGGTTGTCTGTAAAGATTAATAGCTTCATTAATAATTTAATAATATAAAATCTTTATAAATATTTTCTTATTAATTTATGGAAAAACTTATATACATAGTTTAATTTTCACCAATTACCTAAATTTCTAAAAAAGAAAATGAAAAAATATAATCCAGTATTTGTAATACCCACTTATAGATTAAGGGATGTTGGAGAAACTATAGAGAGATATGACGAGCACTTCTGGAATAATGGCCATACCATAAAAATTATTGTTTTTGATGATTCTAGCATTACTAATTTTAACAAATATTATAGAAAATTAGAACAAACTAAAACTTATAATGATGTATATTACGTAGGCCCTCATGAAAAAGGAGAGTTTACAAGTATTTTATTAAAAAGATTGAGCGATAAAAAGCTAGAGCCATTAGTAAACAATTTATTCAGGCCAAGTTACGGAGGAAATCGCAATTTTACTTTGATATATACTCTTGGAAGTTTAATGATCAGCTCTGACGATGACATGCGTCCTGAAGGTTTAATTCATAATCATATGGAATCTTTATTAAAAAACGAAATATCAAAAGGCAGGTTATTAACGGCAGAGCATAATAGTTACTCTGTTAAATCATACGATCTTCTGTCTTCATTTCTCGATGTTTTAGGCAAAAGAGCTAAGGATATTCCTGGAAATTATGATAAAGGGGAGCTGCTTATAGATACTTCCATGGATTTAGAGACTAATTCAACTAAAGGGTTAGCAGAAGAAAATTCCCTTATTCTTCAAGAAGGAAAGGTTTCAAATAACTCGGTTATTAAAATTGCCCAAAGTTTTAGAACAGGAACTAATGATATAGACGCTTTAGATTTTGCTGATATTTTTTTGAAGAATGAAACGCAAATTAACATTAATGATTTAAATGAAGTATATGTATTAATAAATTTCAGGCCAGTTGTCACTAATAAAAATTGGAGAATGGATTGCGGAGTTGCAGGATACGATAATACTCATGGCCTGCCTCCTTTTTTTCCAACAAGGCTTAGATTTGAAGATTTTATATATCGCCTATGGATGCAACAGAATGAAATAGCTTCTGCCCATGTTAATTCTGTTCAAAGGCATATAAAAAATAATTACATGAGGGAACCTTTAGCTTCTGATATACTCAATGAAGAGCTTGCTAACCTTCTAAAGAGAAAAATAAAATCCAGCCAATATAAGTTAAATGAGTTAAACATAAGTTTCGGGTATGATGGCTCGGTTACTTCGCAGGATAGCGAAGAAATTCTTGAGAAAATTTTAAAATTATACAATAGGATTACAGATTCAGCAGAGAAAACAAAGATTGAAGAAAGAAAAAAATCTCTTAATGCCTTTGCTTCTAACCTTAACAGGGTATTTTATGGATTTGAGCCAGACTTTTTTCAACAAAATGTTTCAAGGATAGTTGATGATGAAATAGGCCTAATAAAATCTTCAATGGAGATATGGCAGGCATTGATAGAGATATGTTATTTCTATAAAAGCAAAAAAGAATTGCCGCAAACAAAGATAAAGAATAAAAAAAAGCAATAAAAAAAAAAAAAAAATGAAAATTTTACATATTGCCCCCCCTTTTTTTCCGATTATTGAAGCTCAAGGATATGGCGGAATAGAACGGGTAATCTCTGATCTTATTAAAGAGCAAAATCTTCATGAAATTCATATAGCAGCTCCTAAAGGAACAATTTTAAAAGCAAATGTGCATGAAACAATTTCTCCTTTGGGTTTTTTTGACAGAAAAGAGAGAACAGATTATACTGTTTTGGAGCACGTAAGAAAAACCTTAGAAATATCAAATAAAATTAAACCTGATGTTATACATTGCCATGATGATTATTTGCTTCCTTTTATGGATATTCTTAAAGCTCCATCTTTACTGACACTACATTCTCCTTATGAAGATTTCTGGGATTTTCTGAAGTATGATGTATATAAGGATCAGAAGCTAGTAGCAATAAGCAAAAGGCAAAAAGAAATATATGAAAAAAATGGTTTTAAAATTTTTGATGTCGTATATCATGGTGTTGATATAAACAAATATACTTTTAATGAAAAAAGGATGAATTACTTACTTTCTTTAAGCTGCATAAGGCAAGAAAAAGGGCAGGACAAAGCCATAGAAATATTTGATACGTTAAAATACGAACTTGCCTTAGACCTCATTATTGCAGGCAACATAGGAGATGAAGCATTCTTCAAGGAAAAAATAGCTCCAAGAATAGATGTAGATATTTCCAATGCTGATGATAAAATAAAAGCATATATGGAAAGGAAAAGAAATGCTCCTTCTATAATCTATACCGGAGAGGTTAATGATAAACAAAAAATTCCTTTGTTCCAGAACGCTTCTATATTCTTAATGCCTGTTACATGGGAAGAACCATTCGGATTAGTTGCGGTAGAATCAATGAGCTGCGGAACTCCTGTTGTAGCTGCATCGATAGGAGCATTGCCAGAAATGATAACTGATAAAACAGGATCCTTAATATCTAATGACTATAAATCAGCAATATTATATTCTTTGAATCTTTCAAGAGAAGATTGCAGAAAACATATTGAAAATAATTTCAGCACTAAAAAAATGGCCTCTAATTATTTAGAACTATATTCAAAGATTATAAGATAGAATAATAATCCTCCAAAACAATTTTATCTAAATTCTCAATATTCCTGCAGATGTATAACCTTCCCTGGCCTATTTCTGTTATTTTCTGTGCTAATTCCTCTCCTTTTTTGTCCAGATTAATTCCAATCAGGGAAGTGGTTATTCCATTAAATCTTGCTATTGAGATTGCTTTTAAGGTATCTAATTCAGGCTCTAATCCAATAGTAGGAAGAGCGTCTGTTAACAAGATTAAATGCCTGGTTGAATCATCTTGAGGAAATAATTCAATGCTTTTCCTTATTACCTCAACGAAATTAGTCTGTTTGCTGGCTTTAATCTTTGTTATTGTTTTTAATAATAATTTAAAATCATTACATGGACTGATAAACTCTTTAACATCTGTCCCAAAAACAATTAATCCACAATTATCTTTTTCATTTATTGCATTATAAGCCAGGGCTATCCCTGCTTTTTTGCATAATTCTATCTTTCTTCCTTTCATGCTTCCAGAAGCATCTAATGCATAAATTAGATTTATTTTTCCTTTTGCCTTTCTCTGGAAAACTTTTAAATCATCTTTAATTAACTCTTTATGACTTCTTCTTATTGCTAATTTGATTGATTTTCTTATTGCAATGTCCTTATATCTTTCTTTTTTATATTGCTTGATATCTTCTTTATCTCCATAGATAAAAGATTTTTTATGTATTTTTTCTCCTTCTATCCCCTTAGCTAAATTATCCAGCTCTTCAAGATATAAAGTTAATGAAGCTAATTCAAATCCCTTGTCAGATATAGAATCATCTTCATTTAATATTTTATTGTCTTTTAATTGCTCTATTTTTTTAAAAATTCTTTCTTTTAATTCTTTTTGGAATTCAGGAATATTAATATTTTTTTTTATATAATCTGGATTATAACCTGTGATTAATCTAATTAATGATTCTCCGTAGATTTGCTTGGCCATTTGAAATTTATTAATCAAATCTTTAAACATTAAATCTGGTGCAAATGAGTCAATGCCCTGGTTTATAGCATCGCAAATTAATTTTCCTTCATCAATCTTCTCTTTATCATTTTCCAGAACAGAATGCATAAGCTTTTTATCATCAGAAATAGATAATTTTCCTGTTAATTCCTCAATAGGCTCTATTTTATTTAATTTTGTCTTTATGTTAGGGTAAATCACCCTTTAAATTTTTTCCTTCATTACTATGCATAAATCTATTAAATTCCTCTTTAATAAATTCTGCTGCTGTCTCTAAATATTTTACAGAGGGCTTTAACCTTATTCTATGGCAAATAACAGAAGTAATTGCTCTCTCAATATCTTCAAATTCAACTTTTTTTCTTTTATTTAACAGCGCGTTGCTTTGAGCTCTTTCATATAAGCCTAGGGAAGCCCTAACACTTGGCTTTTTTTCTAGTTTTTCTGATCTTCTAAGCCAGTGGATAAATCCAATTGTTAAATTAAGAAGCTTCTCAGGAAAATTAACATCAATCTTTTTTCCTTTCATTAAAACAATTTCTTTTTCAGTATCTACTGTTTCTGGATAAGACATATAGATAATATCAAACCTATCAAGGAAGACATCTGACATCTTCTCTGTTGATGCATCTTCTGGATTCATTGTTCCTATAAAGATAAAATCAGCAGGAATGTCAACTGTATAACTTCCTAATGTTGCTTTTCCTTCTTCCAGAACTTGCAATAAGGCATTCTGCAGTTTTTCAGGGCACCTATTGACTTCATCAAAAAATAAAATGCCATTATCTGCCTTGAATATTTTTCCAGGGCAGAATGATTTTGGATTTAAAGGACCGAATTTCATTGCTTTTATTGGATCAATATCTCCTAATAGGTCTTCTGCTGTTAAGTCTGGAGAGCCTTGAATCCTAACAAAATTCTTTTTTAAAACTTTAGCAACATTCTTAGCTAAGGTTGTCTTGCCAACTCCAGGAGCTCCAACAATAAGAATATGCCTGCTCATCAGTAAAGCTGATTTAAGCTGTAGTTTAGTTTGTTCCTGGCCTAAAATATCTGTAAATGGGTCTTTTTCTAGCAAAGCGTTCATAGGTTTAAGAATGGTTTAGTGATTTATAAAGGTTTTTAAAACATATATTCCCTGACTTTATTCCATTTCTCTTTAATCTTTTTTCTTTTAAATATTAAGAATACAGCTAGGATGAATAATCCAATTACTGTTATGTATAGCAGGTATGTGTCAAATATTTTGACCATTAATTCTCCAAATTTTGCTGTTAGTAAAGCTACAATAAAGAATCTTACCCCTCTGCCTATTGCAGAAGCTATAATAAATCCTTTAATCTTTATCCTGAAAACACCAGCTGCAATTGTAAATACCTTATATGGCAAAGGAGTAAAGGCAGCAATTAATATTGCCCAGTAATCATACTTATGGAAAAGAGCATGAGTTCTTTGTATTTTTTCTTCTGAAAATATCTTTTTTAATATAAACATTTCTCCAACATATCCGATTCCATATCCAAATAAAGCCCCTAAAACACTTCCTATTGTGCAGATTAAGGCTAGCCATAAATAATTAGAAGGATTTTGTAATGTTAAAACTATCAATAAAATGTCAGGAGGAACAGGAAAAAAAGAGGATTCCATAAAAGCTAATATGAATAAGCCAACACCGCCTAAAGGAGAAAATACTTCTTTTGTCCAGCCAACTAGCTCTGTAATCATAAAGGAAAAGTTTTATAAGATATATAAATATATTATTATTATGGATTTTGGAGAATGGTTTCACTCAAAACCGTATTGGTTAAAGGGATTAATTATAGGAACAATATACCCTGTTGTAATAATTTTATTAATTATTTTATCTAATTTGCCTTTTGTGGGATTTATTTTTGATATATTGCTTAATATTTTGATTTATCCTGTTTTATTATTATCAAATATATTTAGTTATATCATATTAAAAATATTTTATCAAGGATATATGACCACTAATATAATTATTAATGGATGCACTACTCTTTTTAAATGCTCAGGAGAATGTTATTCTTTATTCAGATTTTGTTATTTGACAATATCCACTATTTTCTCGTTTATTATTGCATGGGCTGTTGGAGCTATTATTGGATCAATAGTTGGTAGAATAAGAGATTAAAGAAAAAAAAAAAGAAAAAATAACTTTAATAGGGTGTTTAAATAAATTATTATTTTAAAATATTCTTTGTTTCGTTAACTAAAGACTTGGCTTTATCTAAATATTCTTTTATTTTATCTTTTTTAGGCAAATTCTTAATAGGGGCATATTCTCCAAAACTTGCTGTTTTTCTTAAATTATCTAAATCTTTAAAAGTATATGAATACTCTTCTTTTAATATTCCCATCATTGGATAAGATTCAAATAATTCTTTTTTAGATTTATGATTAAAAATAGGCTTATTATTTTTTATATCTTTTATAATATTAATGCAATTCTCAAAAATACTCCATAAGTGATAAACGCAATCTGAATAATCTTCATTATTAAATTCTTCTTCACTTTTTTTTAAATCATTTTCAACCTTTTCAAAAACTTTTTTTGCTCTAGACATATCTTACCATCTCTTCTATATTTTTTAGTTTATCAATATTTTCATAATCTTTCAATAAATCCTCTGATTTTAATAATTCATATTTTGATTTAGGAATTTTATCGTCCTTTAACCATTTAATTCTTAATTTTAAGACGAAATATTCCTTTAACAATCTTTTTGAGTTTTCTATATCTTTTTTTTTAATATAATTTAATAATCTACCTTTTAATCTTTCTAATTGCTCTTTTCTTAATTCAATTATTTCATTTGAAGGAAACCAATCCATACTTAATAATTTATAAAAATATTTCATAGCATCAAAATAAATAAAGTGATTCATTAATATTGATTTTAAGAAATCATCACCTTTTCTAAAATCCTCTCTTAATTCATTTAATGTTTTTGAGATAATATGAACTTTATCAGGTATATCTAAATTTTTTAAATCAATTTCTGTTTTATATGTAATCATCAATATGTCAATGTCTTCTCTTGATTTAGATTCTTCATTAGCGCAAGAGCCGAATATAATAACTGAAAAGTGCGCATCGCTGTAATGGTGCCTTATTTCTTCAAGAACATCATGCACTTTAATGCGAAATTCAGAAGGTAATCTCTCCAGTCTTTCTCTGTCGTATAATAATTTAAAATAGTAAGTGTATTCAGCGTCCATATTAGCTTTTATTAAGTTTCCTTTTTTTTTTAATAAGTTTTTATTCAGCAAAGATTTAATTATTTTGTATAATTGAGGAATGCTGATCTTTGTTTCTTTTGAAAGCTTTTCAATTGTATACTCTACATAACAGTTTTTAATAAAATGCTCGAATACTTTTATTTCTGAAATTGTTTCTAATAGCATTTTATTATATTATGATAATTTATTATTATTTTATGATAATATTTTATTATAGAATAATAATTTATATTTAAATCTTTCTATTTTAACATTTTGATTTTTCGTAATTACTTACGTTCCTGAAGCTTGAATTATATTTTGCATTTCTTTCAAGGGATTTTTCCCTTGAAGCTTAAGTGTTTCCACAACACTCAACAAAA
>Ga0209542_10001263_pt1 | contig 59868 bp, 35 predicted proteins | sample RifCSPhighO2_01_FD_184028 | JGI IMG/M metagenome (GOLD analysis project Ga0209542, IMG submission 184028) | Soil microbial communities from Rifle, Colorado - Rifle CSP2_plank highO2_0.1 (SPAdes) (version 2) | ecosystem: Environmental > Terrestrial > Deep subsurface > Rock core/Sediment ...
GCGGCGGCCACTATTTTAGTGGGTACAGATGGTTACCCGACTATTAATGCTGCCATCCAAGCCGCATTGCCTGGTGACACAATTAGTATCCACGGCGGGACCTACAATGAACAAGTAGACATTACTAAAAAATTGACTCTAACAGCTTTTGGTGATGGCTCGGTATGGATCGATGGTCAGTGTCAAAGAGCCCATGCTATTCAAGTACGGGTAGCCGGAGCCAGCGACTCTGTTATCCGAGGTTTGGGTCTTCGCAACACGACCGAGGGTGCCATGTACATTGAGGGCCCTGATGGAGGTAGCGCATCGCAGCGACCGAGTAACATCACGATCGACCAAAACACGATCACTGATTTCAACTGCGTGGCGAGCCAGGGAGCCCAATACAAGGCTGGTGTGGCATCCTGGTACGGCGGTTCGGGAATCAAGATCACCAACAACACCATCACCTGGCGGAGCGTGGGCAGTAATGATGGTTCAGGGGCTAACTGCATCTGGTTCAAGTCCAACAGTGCCAACCCGAGCGGCGGTGGGCATCTCATTTCGGGGAACACCATCACAGGTTGTCGGGACGGCATCGGCGGCGAGCAGGAAGATGACTATGATCACGGACAATTCGATGGGAACACGATTATCGAGAACAACCTGGTGCAGGATTGCTGGGACGACGGTATCCAGATTGAGGGCAACGGCGATGGGGTGATTGCGCGTAACAACACGATCAAGCGCTGCGCCATCGGGTTCGCCAACGCGCCGGCGGCTGGCACCGCGAGGATCGAGAACAACACCATCCTCGAAGGCCGAGTGGGCGGCTACGGGAACGTGGCCTGTTTCAAACTGGGGAACAACGGCGGCGGTATCACCTACTACACCAACAACCGTTGCGTCCTGACCGCCACGAATGCCAATGGGTGGCAACAAACCAACGTAGGAAACAATGACATCATCGCCTCGGGCAACCATATCAATGTAGGCCGGTACGTCATCGAATTTACGAGTGTTACAGCGGGGGTGACCCAATTTAATAACGACTGCTTGTATACGAGCGACCCGACACGGTTCGTGAAGTGGGGAAGCTCGGGAGCACTGTACACAACATTCCAAGCATTCCGCAGTGCCACTGGTCAGGAAGCACAAGGTCAATCAAACTCCAGCTGCGGTAGTCAGCCAATTGGTACTCCTTTACCATCTGCCTCAGTTATGCCCTCAGCCTCAGCTGCACCAACTACCGCACCATCTATTGCTCCCTCTGTGTCTCCAACACCAACCCCTACACCTAGCCCAAGTCCTTCGCCGACTCCAACTCCACCACCGGTTGGTGGTGGAACAGGTGCATTAATTGTTGGTACAGGCCAAACCTATACTACTATCGGCGCTGCAATCACTGCAGCCGGCAGTGGCAGTATTATCAGTATTCATGCTGGCACCTACCCTGAATCGGTACTTGTGAACAAACCAGTGACTCTGCAAGCATTTGGTGATGGACAAGTTTGGATTGATGGGGGTGGCACGAGAGCCGATGGTATAAAAATTACTGTTCCTAATGTCACGATTGATGGTTTAGGTGTCCGCCGGACCACACAAATGGGTATTAGAATAGAAAATATGGCAGGTCAAGCCACCAATGCCGTTATCCAAAATTCGATTATCCAAGACTTTGATATAGATAACAGTGGCCCACAATATGAAGCCGGTATAGGTGCCTGGTATGCTGGTTCAAACATCAAAATTCTCAACAATCAAATCATCCGCCGCTCTACAGGCAGCCTAAGTGGTGGTCTAAGTAATGGTATCTGGTTCAAATCCAACTCTGCCAATCCTTCAGGTGGTGGTCATCTTATTTCCGGTAACACCATTAAAGGTGGCTATGATTGTATTGGCGGAGAGACAGAGGATGATTCCAGGGGATCGTTTGACAGGAATACTATAATCGAAAACAATATCATTGACACTTGTTATGATGAAGGAATTCAAGTTGAGGGTGGAAACCTTAATAACATAGTCCGGCACAATACGATTACCCGCGCTGCTCTGGGTATTGGTAATGCCCCTAACCTGACCGGGCCGCTCAATATTGAATACAACAGAATCACAGACGGAGTGGCAGGAGCTTTTGGCAATGTTGCCTGTTTTAAGGTTGGAAATGCTGGTACGGCTGTTGCCAACTACACGGGAAACACCTGTATTCTCACTAATTCCCCAATAGACACCTCCAGCGGTTGGGCACAAACTAACTCATTAATGAATGCGATGGTTGCCCGGAATAATAAGATTCATGTCACCAGGTATGTAATAGAACAAACTTCCTGGACAAATACTACTCAGTCCTCGAACACTAGCTTCAATAATGATTGTTTTTATTCCAACCGGGGCGATATTGGATTGCCAGTTTTTAAATGGAATAATACAACTTATGGAACTTTTTCCGCTTGGAGAACCGCTTCCGGACAGGAATCAAACGGAATATTTACTCAAAGCTGTTCTGACACTGTTGATCTAGCTGGCGTGCCAGCAGGAGCTCCATCTGGCCCAATCTCATCAGCTTCTCCAGCCGGAACTGCTACACCAACTCCGACTCCAACCCCAAGCCCAACTCCATCCCCCGCTCCATGTAGCTTAACTTCGGTTTCCTGGAGCGCTTCCAATGTATATGAAGGTACAGCAGTAACATTAATTGCTGTCGGTAATAGCAGTTGTACTGCTGCTGATAGAGTAGCTTTTGATATCAGAGAAAATAATACCAGTTTGCCTGATACTGATGTCACTCCTGATCCGACCAACGTTACTTATAGTAATGCCGGTCGAACTTGGAGCACCACCTGGAATGCCACCTACCAGGATGATATCTTTGATTTGGCATCCCCAGCTGGTCCAGAGTATTTCTTCAATGCTACTTTGAACAGTGGTAGTCCTGTGAGATCAGCAGATCCACTTCTCAAAGTGACACAAGCTGGTACCGGGGGTTTGCCACCAATTGCCATTGATTTCAATGATCGTTCTCCTGGAGCACTGAATGGGCAATATCCAACCGGTATTGCTGATTGGGGCAGTGGCGTCTTTAATGAGAGCGGTCCATATCTACTTTTTCAAAGCAACCATATCTATTTACTAAATAACGCAACTAGTGGAGCCATGACTTTTGTAACTCCGGCTAAGCTTGACAGTGTTCAGGCCTTTAATGAGCCTGGCGGAGCTGGGATAGTCACTCTTAGCTGTAGTGGCAACCCTACAGTTACTCAAAACTTGGCTGAAAATACAGTCACTACTATTAATACCGGCTGGACAACTAATTGTGTAGGGTCTTTGATAATAGGTAGTAGTAGGGGTGGTTCGATAAATTTTGATAACTTTGTTTTAAGCGATCAGTCTTATGTTGCGCCTACGCCAGCTCCTTCTTCTGCTCCTGGGGAGTTTACTAATTTTGTTGATGGTTTTGAGAGTACTAATTTGTCTGGCTATACTATTGATACCCCAGAGGGTTCGGTTACGGTGATTCCCCAAGCAGCCTATCCAGGCAGTAATTCTGGCCTGTATGTTGATGCTACAGGTGGTGACGATGTAAGACTGATCAAGTTCATTCCCGGTGTTCCTCAGCTCTATTCCAGAATCCGTGTCAAGCTGGTTAAGGATATTGCTGAAAATTATGATCAGTCATTTTTCACCCTCGGTCCAGCCCAGTGGTATCCACCAGCTGTTGGTTTGACGATTAGGACCCGGGCCAGTCAAAACTACACTAATCAGCTGCACTTCTTTCATCCCAGCAATGGTTTAGGAACGACTACTATCAGTTTGAATGCTGGTCAATGGTATACCTTTGAGACCCTCTATGAACCAGGTGTAGATGGGAAGTTCCAGGTCTGGATGGATGGTGGGACGACCCCAATTATTAGTGGTAGTGGTAACTGGGATAGCGCACCAGTAGGCAGTGTGGTAATAGGGACTGACGGTGGAGCTGAATCCAATGGTAATGAATACTACTTTGATGATTTTGCGCTTAGTAATTCAACCAGAATTGGTACCGGGGTGCCTCCGTTTGGATTTGGTCCTACCAGAAGCGGCGGAACACCCTCAGGAGATATACCTGAAACAACAACTAGCACTACTATATCAGTGCAAACTAATGTGCCAGCTACCTGTAAATATGGCACCACCAGCAATATTGATTATACAGTCATGTCAAATACCTTTAGTACAACAGGTGGCACAACTCACTCGCAGCTGGTGACTGGTTTATCAGCAGGGAACACCTACCAGTATTTTGTCCGTTGTATAGATGGCTCAGGCGCGAAAAACATGGATGATTATGTCATCTTTTTCAAGACTACGGTCAATAGCTTACAAATTGATCAAAATACCTCAATCACTTTAGTACCAAACTTTGAGGCAATGAGTGTGTATGCCAAATATACCGGCGATCGTGATGCCAATGGCTCGGCTCAAATCTTCTACCGCAAAGTCGGCGATAGTGCGTGGAAGAAAAGCATGAAAATGTTTGCTGAAAGACGGGAAAGTGTCTCAGCTGAAAGGCGTAGTGAATTCAGAGGCAGCATCTTTGGTCTCATGCCCAAAACCGATTATGAAGTTGAAGTCCGGTTTACTGATCCGGATGGGGTGAATGGTACAACTCCAAACTTCTCTGTACAAAAGACAGCGCAAACTAGGGATGATAACCCACCGGGAACCATCATTCCAACGTCAACGACCGGCGGGTTTACGATCAGTAATTCCGGAACACCAAATAATTGGTTGATTTATCAGCCACCAGCTGGGCAGACAGTGACGATTACTGGTGGAGTTAATATTAATGGCAGTTATGTAAAACTGCGAGGATTTAACTTTACCGGAGGTGGCATCAGTACTGGTACTATCCAAATAAATCGCTTTGTATCAAATGTGATCATTGAGGACAACAATTTTACTGTGTATGGGATACCGACTCTTAGGGAGGGTGGTGATTACTCAGGTGAATCAGCCACTACCGAAAATGTGACCATTCAAAGAAATACCTATACCCATCCAGCAGGTGCTACCAGTCATGCTCAGAAGTGGGTTGATTTTGTTAATAATACCAGAGGTGGACATATTATCAGGAACAATAGTTTCAGAGATCTCACTGGTATTGCTCGGGGTAATCCATATTGGGATTGTATTGGTGGTGCGCCGAACTTTAGTGAGAATGGTTTTGTTCATAGAGATTCTGATATCAACGATAACTATTTCGAAGGCTGTAACGATGATCAGCTGGAATCTGATGGTGGTAATATGAACGTCCGAATTTGGGAAAATACTTTTAACGGTGGATTAAATGGTTATCAATCAATGTCGGTTGATCCGACTTTGCTTGGGCCTCTGTATGTTGTCAGAAACGTTTCCTATGGGAACCATGCCTCAGCTTTTTCCAAACTAGGCAGTAGCTCTGATGGGCCAATCTACTTTTATCACAATACTAACTATACCACTGCTCCAACGACTGGTCAGGGTTTTGCCTATGCCAACCCCGGGCAAGAGAACTTTAATGGCCGCAATAATATCCAACAGGTCTCCCGTTATGCAATTGAATTCACTGAAGGGGGAGATACCCATAGTTTTGACTATGATAATTTGTTTACCACTGGCGTGGATTTGATCAAATGGGATGGTGCCAAATTTGGTAATCTAACTGATTTCAGTGCAGCTACTGGCCAAGAAACACATGGTTTTAGCTTTAACATGGTCACAGATCGAATTAATGGCTTTGTAAATCCGGCTGGCAATGATCTGCATTTGTTACAGACCAGTGCCTTAATTGACAAGGGAGAGGTCATTGATGGTATAAATAATGCCGATTCACCCTGGCCATACTTTGGTAATGGCCCGGATATTGGAGTTTTTGAAACAGGCGTTGGTGGTCCGGCACCAAGCCCAGCTCCTTGTAGCCTAGCCGCAGCTGCTTGGAGTGCCTCAACTGTCACTGAAGGGGTGGCGGTGACACTAACAGCCACTGGTTCCAGCAATTGTACAGTCTCAAATGCAGTCACCTTTGATGTTCGGGAAAACAATACTGGGTTACCTGATACAGATGTGGCTCCTGATCCAATTAATGTTAATTACTCTCCTGCGACTAGAACTTGGAGTACTACCTGGACTACTACTTATCAAGATGATCTTTTAGACTTACTCTCACCAGCAGGTCCAGAATACTTCTTTAATGCAGTATTAAATGGTGGGAATACCCTGCGATCTGCAGACCCACTGCTTAGAGTTACCCAAGCAGGAGGAGGACCACAACCAACACCTAGTCCGACACCTACAGCAGTGCCAACTTCAACTTCAGCACCTACAGCTTCTCCAACTGCTACTGCTACAGCTACATCCTCGCCAATACCTTCTCCGACTCCAACAGCTACTCCTTCTCCTTGTACTTTAACCTCTGCTGCTTGGAGTGCTTCAACAGCAGCTGAAGGAACAGCTGTTACTTTAAATGCTGTTGGTAGTAGTACTTGCAGCGTTTCAAATGGAGTAGCGTTTGATATTAGAGAGAACAACACTGGTTTACCTGACACTGATATCTCTCCCGATCCTGCAAATATTAGTTTCAATGCTTCTACAAAAACCTGGACAGCTACCTGGACTACTACTTATCAAGATGATCTTTTAGACTTACTCTCACCAGCTGGTCCTGAATACTTCTTTAATGCTATTCTCTCTGGAGGGAATACACTTAGGTCTGCTGATCCACTACTTAGAGTTACTCAATCAGGTGGTGGTCCACAACCAACTCCAAGTTTAACACCGACATCAGCTCCAACTTCAGCACCTAGTCAGGTTCCAACCCCAACTCCTTCTCCAACACCAAGTTCTGCTCCATCCTCTTGTACAGTAGTCCCTGGAACGCTGACCTTAAAGCCTAACTTTGAGACAATTGGGGTCTATCAAAACTTCTCAGGAGGAACTGAAACAGCGTATGTTCAGTTTAAAAAGACTACTGATGCTAACTGGAAGACTGGGATGGATCTAGTGAAAGGCAGCACTTTTGCCAATCAATATAGAGGTTTTGCATTCAAGACAGAACCCAATACTGATTACAACGTCCAAGTGGCATTTAAGACTGCTGCAGGAGTACCTTGCAGCACTCCTCCGGTTACCCAAAATGTTAAAACCCGTGATGATAACCCACCATCGATTGGAAGAACAGTCAATGTTAGCACCCAAGCTCAATTTACCTCAGCTCTCAGTGGAGCTTTGGCTGGAGACACCATTATTGTGGCTCCTGGTACTTACAACAGCGTTAATGTTAGTAGATCAGGTGCACCTGATAATTACATTACTATTAAAGGTTCTGATATAAATAACAAGCCAAGTGTTGTTGGGGGTTCAGGATTTTGGGTAACGGGTAACTATATTAGAATTTCAGGTTTTAATATTCGTGATGGTGGGTATGGAGTTTTGGTGGGACCAAATGCCAACGATGGCACCCAAACACCTCATGATGTGATTGTTGAGAATAATGATATCAGCAATGTTGGTACCTCTCAAGGATTTTCCGGCTCAGTTGTAATTGGTTTTGCCGGAAGCAACTTACATACTGGGATCGGATGGGTAACTGTCCAAGATAATAACATTACTGTCAGCCGCGGTGAAGCTGAAGCTGGAACTATTCATAATACCCGCGCTCCGACTGGATCAAATGTTATTAGACGAAATAGAATCACTTTTACCTACCCCGCAGGTTCGGGCCATGGAACAGATTGTATTGGCACCGGATCTAACTTTAACTCAGGAGATGGCATTGGTGACAACTCAGATATTAGTGACAACTATTGCATTGGTTCAACTGATGATGCTATTGAACTTGATGGGGAAGCTTCTAATTTAAGAATTTGGGGAAATACTTTTACTGAAACTATGGCTGGGATTTCAGTTACCCCTGTTCGTGTGGGGCCAGTTTTTGTCTTCCGAAACTCTTTCCATAAATTAGTCACTCGATGGACCACTGATTGTTACTGGGTAAAACAGGGACAAGGCAGCCTTGGTAGAGCTTATTTCTACCACAATACCTATTACTCAGTTGAAAATACCTGTTCAACTGGAAAAATGTCTGGTCCTGCATCGGGAGACAATCCAAGAACAGCTAGCCTGACATTTAGAAATAATATTATTAATTCCTACAACCGAGTTTACAGTTATGAATCAAATGACAGAGCTGACACTAACTATAATTTAGTCTGGGATGTGGCTAAAAATGATGATAACCAAGGTGGGACAGGAAATATCTTCTCCAAGTTTAACGGTACATTTTATTCCAGCTTTGCAGCTCATAAATCAGGATCAGGTCAAGATGCAAATAGCGTGGAAGGATTAGCGCAGTTGGCTGACCCCAACGGCGGAGACTTTAGACTGCAGTTAACCAGTCCTGGTATTAATGCTGGGGTGTCTCTACCAGGTTTTAATAGCGCTGATTCTCCTTGGCCAGCCAATGGTACGCCTGATATTGGGGCCTTTGAATCTGGGGTAGCTGGCGGTCCTGGTCCAAGTTCAGCTCCTTCACCTACTCCTGCTCCTTGTACCCTAGCTTCTGCTGCTTGGAGTGCCTCCACAGCTACTGAAGGAATAGCTGTTACTCTAACAGCCACCGGATCTAGTACCTGTACAGCCGGGAATTCTGTTACCTTTGATATCAGAGAGAATAATACTGGTTTACCAGACACAGATGTAAGCCCAGATCCAACTAATGTTAACTACTCTCCTGCGACTAGAACTTGGAGTACTACCTGGACTACTACTTATCAAGATGATCTTTTAGACTTACTCTCACCAGCAGGTCCAGAATACTTCTTCAATGCTATTCTCTCTGGAGGGAATACAGCAAGATCTGCTGATCCATTACTTAGAGTTACCCAAGCAGGAGGAGGACCCCAGCCATCTCCAAGTCCCAGCCTGAGCTCGAGTCCAACAGCCACCCCAGCTGGATCACCAGGAGTCGGTGGAACCACACCTGGCACAGTCACTTTGGCAGCAACTTATGAATCTATTTCAGTCTATGCGCCATTTAGTGGTGATGATGGAGATAATTCAGCTATATTAGAATACAAAAAATCTTCTGATACAACCTGGAGAAGAGGATTAGATATGGTGGTGGATCGACGCGCCACAGTTAGATCTGATAACAACACTATTAACAATCCTTATGTCAATCAAGCAAGAGCTTCTATTCTGATGGTTCAAGGTAATACAGATTACGATGTTAAAGTTACCTTTAGTGACCCTGATGGTGTAGGTGGTACAAATCCAGCCTCAGCTACTATCAGAACAAGAAATGATAATCCGCCATCAACCGGGCGTACAGTTAATGTTAGTTCTGATGCCCAACTTGCCAGTGCTTTTTCTGGTTCACTCCCAGGGGACAATATTATTGTTGCTCCTGGAAGATATAACACATTTGTCATCTCAAGATCTGGTAATGCAAGTAATTGGATTACAATTAAAGGATCTGACGTAAACAACAAGCCGCAAATAAAACCAACAGCCAGCACAGATGGAAATTATGCCAGCTATTCAGGAACTGGTGTAGACATAACAGGTAGCTTTATTCGTTTGTCAGGCTTTGAAATCGCTAATGTCAATCATGGGGTTTTTGTTCGTGATCCTGGACAAAATATCATTATCGAAAACAACTTTATCCATGACACGAAGGCTCCCGATGAAGATGGAGGAAAAGGAATTCGAGTTGGTAATACCTTTTCAACTCAAAACCAAACAGCCAATGTCACTATTCAAAATAACACCTTTATCCATGGTTTGAATGGCGGCACTGAATCTCAGCTGGTTATTGCATTCTCCTCAACTTCTGGTGGACACGTCATACGAGGTAATAACATTTCCTTTAACTATCCGGTGCTGGCAAGCACCCATGGAAGTGATTGTGTTGGAGGAGTTTTAAACTTTGAATCAAATGGTCCATTTGGAGGTTTCACTAAAGATACTGATATATATAACAACATCTGTGATGGTCCAACTGATGATGGTATAGAAATAGACGGAGCAGGTACCAATGTCAGAGTCTGGGGCAATACCATTAAGTCTCCCATGAACAGCTTCTCTATTTCGCCAACTTCCATAGGACCAGCATACTTCTTTAAAAACGTCGCGTATGATAACCGACCCCGTTGGGAACCAAGTTGTACCTCTGTAAAATCAGGTTCAGCCTCAAGCGGTACAGTCTTTTTCTACAATAATACTTTCTATAGCTTAGGCGGATCATGTCAGTTTGGCGGTCCTATAGGACAGGCTGATTACGGAGGATCGGGAAGCACGAGCAATGTGACGTGGAGAAATAATATTTTACATACTGGAGGAAGAATTTGGCAAACAGGTGGATTAAATAGTAATTATAATCTTTTCTTTCAGAGTCCAACTGCAGATAAGTGGGCAGAATATAATGGAAATAATATCTATAGCTTCGCTTCGTATAAAAGTGTCAGTGGCCAGGATGCAAATAGCACTGAAGGGAAAGCGACATTTGTTAATGAATCAGGTAGAGATCTTCGTTTAGCCTCAGGAAGTTTAGGAATAAACACTGGTGTGGTTATTACAGGATTTAACGATCCAAATGGACCTTTCCCGTATTCTGGAAGCGCTCCAGATATGGGAGCCTTTGAGTTTGGTGTTGTTGCTGGACCTACCGCAACTCCTACTATTAATCCTTGTACCCTATCTTCTGCCTCCTGGAGTGCCTCTACTGTAGCTGAGGGTACAGCAGTTACTTTAACAGCAACAGGTTCTAGTACCTGTACTACTTCTAATTCAGTTAGCTTTGATATCAGAGAAAATAATACAGGTTTTCTTGATTCAGATATAGTTCCTGATCCAACTAATGTAACCTACAGTCCTGCCTCCAGAACTTGGAGTACTACCTGGACTACTACTTATCAAGATGATCTTTTAGACTTACTCTCACCAGCAGGTCCAGAATACTTCTTCAATGCAGTATTAAATGGTGGGAATACAGTCAGATCTGCTGACCCATTGCTTAAAGTTACCCAATCTGGTGGTGAACCACTGCCAACTCCAACTCCAACTCCGAGCCCAAGCCCAAGCCCAAGCCCAAGCCCAACTGGAACACCAGCTGGTGGAGGTGACGTTAATGGGGACGGCAGCATTAATGAAACAGACTTACGAGTCGTAATGCAAAGCTGGGGTACGAATAGGACAGATGTGCAAGACCAATTTGGTGATGGAAAAATAAACTCACTCGATTTTGTCAGCATTGCAGACAGGATTAGTAATCCAACTACCAGCCCAACTCCTGTTGCTTGTAGTGTTGTTCCTGGGTCTGCAACATGGAGTAGCTCTTCAGTGATTGTACCAGCCAGCGTCACTCTGACTGCAACTGTTTCCGGCAATTGTGCAGGAAAACAGGTGGCATTTACTATCAGAGAAAATGATACAGGTCTTGGAGAACTTGAACTCGATGGACTCCTTGATGATAATGTTCAAACTCCAGCTGCAAATGGACCAATTACAGGAACTACTGCAACAACTACCTGGGTTGCTGAGTATGTTTCTGATGGACCGCTTGGTGCTTCAATACCTCCAGAGTATCACTTTACTGCTCAAGTTGTTGGAGAAGGAACTCCAGCTGTACGTTCTAATGATCCTTTGCTTACTGTTAATCAGGCTGGTGGCGGAGGTGCAACTCCTACACCAACAGGCATGAGTATGAATGGTGAAAGTATGGCAATGCAGAACTGGCAGCCGGGTGGCAAAAATGCTCCAAATCCATTGTATGATAAGTGTGACGATGGCACCGATGTATCTACTGCGCACAAGGCATACTATGTTATTGCCTATGATGGTATTAAATACCCAACCTGGCATCCAGCACTTGTGGACAATCCTATTACAGGTGTTGGGAAATGCTACTTTGGCCATGAACATGGCTCAGACCCACAAAAATATCTCCATTGGGATGAAATCGTTCAACACTTCGGAAAAGATCAGGATGGTAATGGAACGATTAGCCCAATGATAATTAACGCTTCAACTGGCCAGATTACTCCGGGAGACAGGGCAGGAATTCCATTTGGCATTGCCAATGATCACATGGATCAATATTACAACCAGGAGAACAGGGATTCTATCTTTGTCCGCCATGAAGACCATGTTGGCCACAAAATTGAGTTTGTGAATAATGAGGTCGATGTAAACACTGACCTTGACGGTAACGACACCGCCTCAACCCATCAAATGGCTCAACTTAGCGGTACCAATGGCTTGAATATTCCATATTATAGTAGCAGCGTTAATAATGGAGCTTACCAACCAACTGGTGTTGTGTGTACCCACCTTCACAAGTTTCATCAAGGAACACATTCAGGGGATGGCATCAGGAATAATCTTCACGAAGTCATCTTCCATTCAACCTGTCAGAGCGTTAATGTCAACGGTATTAATGCACCGGCCTATTATCCTACCAATACAGTACTTCTCACAGGTATGATGTCCTTTGGTAATCCTGGTGAGTATCTAAGATTTTGTTTTGCAGATCGACAAACAAAAGTATGTCCTGATGGAGGCAGTCCCGGAAATTGCAATATTAATGACCCATTACTTAGCAAAATGCCGGATGCTATTAACAGTACTTCATTAGGACGCAATATGGTTGATAAATATTGTTTGGATAACTGGACAACTCTAAATCCTGGCAATAACTACTTTGGACCATACGAGATCTGGGAAGGAGATTTCGCTGTTTATACAGGAAATACATTATCGGATGCAAGTATGATTGCTGAACACGGTAGACAATGGGATGTACTTGATCCTGTGAGGTTTGTTGATGTTGGATATCAACATCCTACAAGAACCTGGCAGAAAGATTATCAATTTAATTCAGAGAACTGCCAAAAACCAGGTGGAGCATATGATGCATTAACATTTGTTGGAGGCTGTAATTCCAGAACCAGCAACACTGCTTGGGATTCACCTCAATCTGGCTTCAGAGGTTTGAAGAGAACCACCTATTTTGGACGTAACCGTGTCTCAAATCAAGGTAGCGCCCAAACTTGGTGGACTGATCCGCTTGGTGGAAATGCAGTAACAACTCAATTCACATCTGGTCTCAAACAACGAATCTCCACAGTTGAAGCTGATATTCAAAGTGTCCAAAGCCGAGTGCAACAATTATATGGAGGTAATAACTTCCTTAATGACCGAGCTATACAACGCCTATTTAATGATGGGGGTAACACGGTCCATGCACCTAATTAAAAATATGTACAAAAAGCAAATGAAAAAAATTATTTTAAATAAATCAATTATTACGGCAATCTGTTTCGTCATGCTTGTAGGAATCTTTACTCAGATCGCAATTGCCCAAAGTTCCCAAGCCAGCCTGTCACTTCCAGCTACTGTTTCTGGATCTGTTGGGGCCCAATTTGATGTTCCGGTAACGTTAAACACAGATGGTGCCTCAGTTAAGGGTGTTGATGTTATATTGTCATTTGATAGGACACGGCTTTCAGTCGTAAGCATTACACTGTCTGCTCAAGCAACGACTTCTTTTAAAACCTTTGTTCCGGTAAATACCAATGGAACCTTCAATAGTACACAAGTTGTCACAAGTGCCAATACAACGGGCAAAATCGCATTTGGAGCTCTGACATTTGACTGGGCTGGCAATGTGTTAACCACAGGCTACACTGGTACAACCCAGCTTGCGAGTATTAGATTCCAAGCACTCCAGAGCGGATCAACCCCAATTACGTTTGATTTTCAACCAAATTCTACAACCCAAACCGTGATTGCCCGTTCCAACCCAGTGCAGAATTTCTTGGCTCAAGCAACGCAGCTTACCAATGCAACAGTCACAATCGCAACGGTCCCAACGCCTACAGCAACACCGAGCCCAACTCCAGACTCAATTGTTCCAACCACCTCTGTAACCGCACCTCTAGCTGGAGTGACCGTGGTAGGCACTGTTAACATTACAGCTAGCGCTTCAGATAATGTAGGTGTTAGTAGAGTTGAATTTTATGTAGATGGGGTATTGAAGAGTACAGATACATCATCGCCATATAGTTTCAGTTGGGATACTACTAATGGAGGTACGCATGCTTGCAGTGGTCCTCATACTCATAGCTTAACAACCAGAGCCTATGATGCTGTAAATAATGTCGGCACAAGTAGTTCGGTTGTGGTAAATATGAACAATCCGGCTTATTGTTCGAGTCCAACTCCAACATCAACTCCAACTGCAACAGCTGTAGCTACCGCAACTCCGACTCCTACGGCTACTCCTGTTCCATGTACTCTAACCGCAGCTTCATGGAGTACGTCTTCAGTAAGCGAAGGATCAGCTGTTACTTTAAATGCTATTGGTAGCACTAATTGTAGCGCTTCAAATGGAGTAGCTTTTGATATCAGAGAAAACAACACTGGTTTACCTGATACTGATATTTCTCCTGATCCTGTAAACATTAGTTTCGATGCCTCTACCAAAACTTGGACTACAGCCTGGAATGCCACATATCAGGACGATTTCTTAGACGTACTCTCCTCAATAGGTCCAGAGTACTTCTTTAATGCTACTCTCTCTGGTGGTAATACCATTAGATCTGCTGATCCATTACTTAGAGTTACCCAATCAGGTGGTGGACCTACACCAACACCTAGCCCAACTCCAATATCCACACCAATCGTGACATCTACTCCAACTCCAACACCAGTCCCGTGTACCATTGATTCGGCTGCTTGGAATGCCGGGTCAAACCCAATTAACCAAGGAACAGCTGTTAGTCTCGCGATTCAAACAACAGGCAGTTGTAGTGGTAAACAGATTGCATTTACCGTACGAGAGAATGACTCTCTTTTGGAAGGAGGCATAGATGAAGACGCAGTTGGCCAGCCAGCTCCTATTACTATTTCCGGAAATAGCGCAACAGGCAGCTGGATTGCTGAATGGCAAAATGATTGTAATGGTCTTTGCTTGCAGCCGGAGTACTTCTTTAATGCTACTGTGATAGACGAAGGAACTCCAACTGTAAGATCAGCTGATTCGCTTCTTTCTGTTATTCCATTAGCTGATCTGGCAATTGCCTCAACCCCACAAGTTAGTTCCCAGGATACCAGCGCAACGATCACCTGGGGTACAAATAAAGCTGCATCATCAAAGGTCGCCTATGGAGTTGGTAGTACCAGATTGAACAGATCAACTAGAGAAGCCGACACTAATCCTACCGTGACATTACATAGTGTCAATCTAACTAGACTTAAAGATTGTTCACTCTACTCTTATCAAGTTATCAGCAAGGATGTAGGTGGAGTAGATGCAAGCGCAACTGGTAACTTTAGTACAAAGGGGTGCAGCGGTGGCGCTAGTATTTTATCTTCATCGACTACTCAAATTAGCGCCAGTACAGGCGGTTCCGCTTCTTTGACCAATAGTCCGGGCATAACAATTCAAGCTCCCAGCTTCTTTGCTCTAGAAGACGTTACTTTCCAACTGAAAAAGTTAGAAACAGGATCAGTCTTATCAGCGCAACCTGCTCCATCTGGCCTGCGAATTGTAGGCAATCACAGTTACAACGTCTCTGCCTATCTTGATCCTGCTTCATCTCTAAATAGCGAAGACGAGTACCCGATTATTAGCGAATTCCTGAGGCCAATTACTGTTGTCATTTCCTATGATCAAGCTGATATTAGCCAAATTAATGAGGGAACTTTGAAGATTCAGCGCTTTAATACGATAACTAATAGTTGGGAACAACTAAATAATTGTTCCGTTGATCTTGCCCAGAATACAGTTACCTGTCAAACAAGCCGTTTCTCTGATTTGGCGCTATTTGGTGAAGTTTTGCTGGCTGCAACTCCTGCCCCAACTTCTACCCCGGCTCCTGCGCCAGTTGCTGCTACCGGTGGTTCATCTGGTGGTGGTGGTGGAGGAGGAGGGGGCGGCGGTGGCGGGGGTGGTTCATCTGGTGGTGGAGGAGGAGGGGGCGGCGGTGCACCAGCGCCGATTGCCTATGGACTTAATGTGACCTATTTTGACGAGAGTAATTTCACTGGTCACTCTGTCTCAAAAGTTGATCCCTATATTAACTATAATTGGGGCTTTAACGCTCCTTACCCACAATTAGGCAGGGATACTTTCTCGGCGATTTGGTCTGGTAATGTTAATGTCACCCAGGCCGGTAAATATACCTTCTATGCTAGAACTGATGACGGGGTTAGGTTATACATTGATGGTCGGTTAATCATCAACGCCTGGAGAAATAAAGGATTGTCTGAGGTTAGGGGCACAATTCAGCTCTCTCCTGGTCGTCACCAGATTATCATGCAATACTATGAAAACAAAGGTCGGGCTTCAGCTGCCTTAAGTTGGAGTGCGACTGGAACTATTGATCGGGTAATTAAGTTCGGTCGGAGACAGTTTACTTTCAAGAGAACAGTCACCATTCTTAGAAAACAGGTGATACCGCCATATCTCTTTGCGCACTAAATTGGATTCTCTAGAAGAATCCACGGTGACGATTAGAATTTGATCCAGAAGGATCTCTTACTTATACGTTTGATACAGCTGGTACCTTTGTCTATACTGATCAAGAGGATCCGTCTCTAAAAGGAACAATAGTAGTTAAATAATTATCTCTTCTTGAACTCCGATCTTTTCTTGAAAAGATTTTCTCGGAAGCCGCCCTCCTTAATAAATTTTTCAGTGAGGGACTGGGCTAGGCGTTTTTGCAGGAAGATAGCCTGGTTAACTAAAGTTATCATTAGATTTACTGCTTGAGTAGGATTTTCTGGTAAGTCTGGGAAGTTGGGGGAGTCAGGGAGGGTAGGGGTCTTCCGGAGGATTTCCCATATTTCCCCTAATTCCCTAACTTCCCTTTCTACCTTAACCTTTTCCCAGACTTCCAGGCCGTTTTGCCTAGCATAGGCCAGATAATCTTTTAGAAGCTCCTCAAGTGAACCCTTATTTACTCCAGTTAGCTTGATATAGCCTTCAAGGCTGCTTTGCTGATTGCCTTCAGCGATATTTTGTGAGCCTGACCTAGCAGCTTGGACCATTTGATCAAATGTTCGTGATGAGGAAAGTTGGGGGAAGTTGGGGAAGTGAGGGGATTGGGCACGCTTACAAAAGATGACAGTATAGTCATAGATAGGTATGGTTATTTTGTAGGCCAGCAGGTATTCATAACCTGCCTTATATTGTTTTTTTGTCCCCTTACTTCCCTCATTCATATTGTTTTCCCTTACTTAGCTTACTACCCCACCATTTATGGGCTTCCTGTGACCGGGCCGAAGCGGGTGGCGCCTCCGTCATTCATAATATTTTTAATCTGAGTTGTGGTAAGTTCATAATTAAACAATCTAATATCATCGATCTTGCCGTCAAAAGCAGCGGTATTACCAACGCCAGAGCCATTCCCACCAATAAATAAACTCGCTGTGTCTGCTGCTGGATCACCAGCAAATGTGGCTGTTGAAGTTGAGCAGACCCCGTTAACACAAACAGTCACTTCATCATCAGCATCATTGGTCCAGCTAAAAACAACATGATTCCATTGGCCAATAGTAACTGTTTGGGTAGCAGTAAATTCTGCTTCTGTTGTGAGATTTACAATGCAGATCACATTAGCCACGCCACCTGATTCACCGCCCAGCCGGCAGTAATTATTAGTACCTTTATCCCAAATACGGCCAGTGTCACTTTCACCATCTGTATCTGGATAAATCCAGCTAGAGATACTAAAGCCATTTGTAAGCCCAAGATTAAGATCAATGGCTGTTGCGTTTGCTACAGTCACTTCATCATCGGTACCATTAAAATCCAAAGCATAGTTTAGCTTTCCAGAGGTAGTTCTGGTTGCAGTTGAGGTGCCGTCAAAAGTACTACCTTGAGAGCCAGCATTACAGACATCATTTGTACCTCCACTGCAGCTATTTTCACCTGTTTCATCAAATTTTAACTGAACAAGTGGTCCGCCCCGGTTATAGTCCCAGGCAATTTGAGCATCAGTTCTTGCATAGTTGTAGAGCTTGAATTCATCCATAAATCCATCAAAGCAATCTCCACTACCATCAAGGCAGCCCATAAACTTTGCTCCTGACGGAGTACTGACAGATCCAATGCTTGCTGTGCCATCCCGCCTGCCGTCAAGATAAAATGTGACGTTTGTACCGGAATCACCATTTTTAACAACCGCGATATGATGCCAGGTTGTGGTATCTGTGATCGTAGTGCTTGATAAGTTATCTGCTATTCCTTCTTCTGCAAGATCAATAGTATCGGTATCGCTTAACTCAAGAACCCATGGATTTGTTTGTGTACCAGAATCATAGAGTAGTCTCCAGGTACCAGTGCTTCCGGTTAGCTTAATCCACAGCATGATGCTAAAAGAGGTTGTTACATTTAGGCTCGCTGCATCGGCGAAACCTACGTTGTCAACATCGGCTCTAGTATATTTTAGTGCCCCTCCTACTTTTCCACTAGCCCATGCCGGGTCATCAGTCTCTACAGCAGAATTATTACCAAGTGTACCGATATTGCCATTGCCAGAAGTATCATATATCAACTGTCCAGTTTTTTCATTCATATGCCACTCGGCTACCGGAGCAGCACAGGAGGTAGAGTCTCCTGGCACACAATACTCCTGATTGGCAGCATTAGGTTGATAGGTAGAGTTATCTGATAAAGCGCCAGCAACCTGAGCGGCACCTCTGTTCATATCCATTAGAACCTGGGCATCTGTTAGGGCAGACCGGTAAACCTTGATCTCATCCATATCTCCCAAAAACTCATCAGTTCCATCTGTAGCATTCGTATCAGCTATAAAAAAGGAAGCAGCATTAGCCAGGGTTCCTGTGGCTGAGATAGCTGTATCAGCAGTGCCATTAGGCTTGCCATCCAGATACAGGTCAAGCCTTGAGGTCCCGGTTTTTTTAACCAAAATATGATGCCAGGTGCCGTCATAAATATCTGATGCGGAGCAGGTCTCATCTTCAGGAAAAGCAGTGGCATCATCATCGATACCAAAACAGATTAACCCATCTGAAGCAGCGCTGGTATAAATTGCATAACCTATGGCATCTGTAGCAATATTGCCGCCTTTTTCCACTAAGTATTCATTTGCTGATGGATTTGTCGCAGAATCTGATTTAAACCAGAAAGAAATAGACAAATCCTCAGATCCTGTGAAATCTAAATTAGCATGGTCTGAAACAGTACCTCTTCTATTAGTAGCTCCATCTAAGGCGCTACCAAATTTACCAGAAAGCGTTCTTGAACTGGCTGATAAAGTTCCATCAATAGCTGATCCAGTTGAGCCAGAGTTACAAATATCATTTGTGCCACCGCTGCACATATTATCTGCTCCCTCGTCAAATTTCCACCAGCCATAAGGTGTGCCTATAGGAGAGCCTGGTGCTGGATGGCCGGCATTCATATCTTCGACAAGTTGCTTAGGTGTACGGACATAATCATAGATTCTGACATCATCAATAATACCGTTAAAAAAGCCCATGCTGTCACCTGAATCTGAACCGATTCTTGCCTGGTCTGTGGTTGTATCTAAAGACCCACCCACAACTGCAGCGGTTCCTTCTTCAACACCGTTTAAGTAGACCCGGACACTGCCGCCATTTTCAGCTGTTCCAGCCACAAAGTACCAGGTGTTGGCCACTAAAGTCGTCGTTCCGGCAATTATTTCATCAGTTACGTCCGAATCATCAACGTAATGTTCTATCTGGCTTGAAGAATTAATCCGCAGCTGATCGCTCCATGAGGCAGATGGACCAGTGTCATCAGTAAGTACAATAATATTAACACTGGTGACATCGGTTGGCTTGATCCAGGCTGTATAAGTATATCCATAGTGATCTACAGCATCAGATACACGGACATAGTCAGCACTACCATCAAAACTTAAAGCAGGACCATATTTACCAGAAACCCAACTTGGATCGTCTGTGGAAGCACCATCGTTTGCACCAAGTGTGCCAGTAACACTGTTTCCTGAGGAATCATAGGCATACTGACCATTTTTTTCATCAAATTTATAGTACCGGGCAGGACCGGCGGCAAAGTTATATAAAGCAGTGACATCACCATTCGACAGAGCACGGTTATAGATTCTGACTTCATCTAACTGTCCATTATGGTTGTGCTGGCCATCGCAGGTGCTTCCTTGGTTACCTCCAATACAAAGTATTTCGCTATTGCTTGCGTTATCAATACTACTAATAGTGCCAGTTTTTGTATCGGCTTGGGCCACTCCATCAATATAAAACTTTGAGTTATCCGTATTACTTCGGTCAAAGACCAATGCTACATGATGCCACAAGCTGTCAGCAGTTATAGTAGTGCCGGTCGTCGCAATTCTAAATACATCTGTCCCATCATGGATTCTAAAACAAAGCAGGTTATTATTAGTTCCAGCCTCTGCACAGCTTGAAGCAGCGCCAATTTGCATTTTGTAGCCAGCATCTGTGGGCCCATTTTGTTTATCCACGAGAACCATGGGATTGTCAAATTGATCATTGCCAGTTCGCCTCACCCAAACAACGAAAGTTTTGCTTTCGGTTGACGTAATGTCTAAGCTGGCATTGTCAGCTACTGAGACTTCGTCGTTGGTGCCATCGAAAGTTCCAGCATTGGAAAATTTACCGACTGTGGTGGTTGCTCCACTAACAGCAGTACCATGTCTCCCATTGCCTGAGGAATCAACCACCTCATTGCTCGTTCCGTTCCAGGAGCTTTCATTCATTTTCCAATAACCAACCAGGCCATTGGAGAGGGCATTAGGATTGTTGTCCTGATTATTACCAAAATTCACAGTGGATGAGGCGGTACCCCGGGCGTTAAAGTCAGATCTGACTTGGGCAGCGCTTCTGGCTTGGCCAAAGACCTTGACCTCATCAATAAACCCAGCCCAAGGAGTAGAAGTACCATCTCGATCTACTCCGATATAGAAAGGACTATTATTAGCTAATGTGCCAGTAGCTGCAATTGTGGCATCTTGAGCTCTTTGATGTCCGTCAACATAGAGGGTAATAGAAGTCGTACCGCTTTTGACACCAACAACATGATGCCATTTATCATCATCAAAATTCGCCCCATCGGTACACGCGCTATCATCCGCAAACGTGCCATCATCATCAACATCAAAGCAAAAATCGCCGTCAGCATCCATGTAGAGCTTATAGCCTCCAGTTGAGGTACCGGCTTTGGTGATAATGTAATCAGCAGCAGTTATAACACCGTTATGCTTGACCCAGGCTTCAACGGTAAAACTTTCAGAAGCCCCAAAATCCAAAATGTTATTTGGTGGATCACCAGCCGAAATAAAGTCATTACTGCCATCAAAGAGTAAACATTTTCCAGAAACACACTGATCTTCGGTTTGCCAGGCCGTTCCAGAAATAGCACCTGAAGGTTTGTAGAGTTGTTGGGCTGATTTAAAGGTAGCGATAATTGCTCCAGAATCCCTGTTGCCACTTAAAGTCCAAGTGCCGGTGTGCGAACCAGAGTTAGCGACCTTATCTTCGCTGGCCAAGCTGGCAGAAGTTGCGTTAACTCCATTTTCCTGACGTATCGTGTAGTCAGTACCTACAGTAATCGTGGCAGTTCCTCCGTCAAAGCCCATAGCGCTAAAGTAAAGTTCATCGTTACTAAGGGTGGTGACGCTACCTGAACTGGGAGTACTATCTGTGCCGCTAGTGTCAGTGGCACTATTAGATTGATCCAGAGGAGCAATCGGGTCTACACCAGCATATTCAAGAATATTTACAGAGAAATCACAGGTACTTGATGGCCCCCCTGTAACAGTTACGGTATAGGTACCGCTGGCGTTAACATTTTTAGCATAATAGACTGCCAATCTTTGTGAATCAGCTGCATCACCTGTTAAGGTTGAGGCAACAAGAGTATAGGTATTGGATTGATTATCAGTTGGATCATTTAAGGTTGGAGTACCTGAAGCTCTATAAGCATTGACCGCCACTACTACCAGATTACCAGCTCTAGGAGTGGCATCAAATGAGATAGTAGTGCCAGTAGTACAGGTATCTCCGGTGTCTATAAGTTCTTTGCTCTGAACATATTTAATTGGGGTTGAATCACTGCCAGTATTATTGGCTACTGCCCCAGTACCTTCATCTAACTTCCAATACATACTTAATTTGCTCGGACCCATAAATTCCAAGTTAGTGCCTTGGCGGAGGATTACTCCTAATTGAGAAAATCCAGCTGTGGTCATAGGGGAGGAGATATGGCCTAGATCCCCAGGTCTAAAACCGTAAGAAGTATCAGCGCTCCAGGAAACAGTCGTAGCATCTGTGGTTTTGAAATAGGCTTGCTCAGTGGCGCCTTTAATAATATGGGCTACTAAGTCAGAGTTGACTGAATCATAAGTAATAGAAACTGCAGTGACATTAGTCTCCGAAGACCAGGGATCAGTAATTGCAGCCCAGGTACTACCGTTATATTTATAGGTATTTGTATCGGTAGTACCACTCACTGTAAGTGCCCAGATATTGGTACCATCAGTGGTCAAGGCAAAGCTGTTGTCGGTAACTTCGGCAATGGTGGTATCAGCAGTGGTCCAAGAAGCGCCGTCATAAATAGAGTGAGACAAATTACCATCCTGGTAGATTAGATGTAGGGTATTGCCGATAGTGACAATAGCTGGCTCTTCATTACTAGTAAGAGTTGATCCAGTAGTAATATCAGTAAAAGTACAGTCTGAGTAGGCTAATTTATAAACAGCTGCCTCTGAATCAGCTCCAGGATCAGCATAAGCGAAATAAACCGTGGCATCATCAGTTACAGCTATAGAAACTGTATGGGTATTGGCCGTGATTGAACTGGCAAAGGTGCCTTGATCCGCTGAGGTGCATTTGGTGCCTAAGGCATCACTGCTTCCCGTATCAATCCGGTTGACCTCAATAGCATCCTCTGTCCCTCCATCTGACCAAGCAACATAGATATAGTTGCCTTCAACCCAGATTGAGGGATTAAAGTTATCGCCATCTGATGAATCGACTTCAACTGCTGCTCCCCAGGTCAGCCCATCTGAGGACTTTTTATATTTAAGATTAGCAGGAGAATTAGTATCATCATAATAAAAAGCGTACCAATTACTGTTAACATAGGCGACCTTTCTTTGCAGCCCACCATACTTGGCTTCATCCTCAGTCATACTATCAGCCAGGATGATACTGGGATCAATTTTAACTGGATAGGCACGGTCCTCGGCATCTAGCCAGGTATTATCTGCTTCTAAACGCAAGATTATTTCCTCTTGGCTGTTTTTCGATATGTCCAATAGGACTGAATAGGACCTATTAGACTCATTGTCTTCCATGAAAGCAGCTGGGATATAGAAAACAGCTTGGTCTTCATTATTGTAAAAGTACCAATTACCCTCAATATTTTGCCATCTTGTGATATTTTCCAGGTCAAGTTTGAACTGAAAGATTCTGGGGGATTCTTTGTCTTTTAAAACAATATTTTCCTTTAAGCCCTGGGGGATAGAACCCGCAATCTGGCCAGGTTGGGCTTTTTCCTTGATAATTTCGTACTCAATACTGGTATTGTCTGATAGCTCAAAATTAGCTTGGGCAATGGGTACTATCTTATTGGTCCAATTGGTCAGATTAGTCTTATTCGTCTTCAGGCTAGTATTAATTAAGGTAGCAGTCAGTTTGGACTTGCCAGCTGTAAATTCCTGCTTTGGGAGATTGTTCTCCTGACTTAGATTAACTGCAAAATTTGATGCATTATGTGATAAATTGTCACTAAAAAGATCCTGTTTAAAGGCTTTGTCAGAGCTGTTTAGTTTTATAAATCCTATAATACTAATTAAACCTATAAGACTTATAAAAAGAATAAGTCCTATAAGTCTAATATGTCTAATAGGTCGTATACGTCTCATAAGTCCTATTTGTTCCTTTCTGCGAGGCGGGCTTTAAACAGATTTTCAGTAAAGCCGCCATTTTCTAAGAAAGCCTTTTCTAGAGCCTGCAGTTGACGGTCTAATAGATAATTGGCCTGATGAATAAGGGTGAGCAAGCAGTTAGCTGCTTGCTCGGGGTCGGAAAGATAAGTCTTATATGTCGTATAGGTCGTATTGGACTTATACGCAAGTGCCCGTAGAGAACGAGCTCTCGGATCTTCCTTTTCCCAGAGCGGAAAAGATCGCTGTCTTAGAAAGTCTTCGTAATCCGTTAATAGTTCTTCTAGGCTTGCCCTAGCTACCCCGACAAGTTTGATCTCTGTTTTTTTAGAAGTTCCTGAAGCCTGTGAGCCTTCAGCTATGTTCTGGCGTCCGGATCTGGCAGCCTGAACCATCTGGTCAACAGTTCGATAGGACGTATTTGTCTTATATGTCATATAGGTCTTACAAAATTCTACTGTTAAGTCATAGATTAAAGTTGTGGTTTGGTAGGACTTCAGAGTGCGGTAGCCTCCATGAGGAGGAATCAGTCTTTTATATGTCGTATTCGTCTTATTGGTCGTATAGGTCATATATTTTAGTTAACTGCTGCCACCTCATTAACAATCAAATAGTCAAAGCTGATATCTTCTAATACTGGTGTGCTAGAAGTAACCACAAACCCAACACCAGCTACCTTATCAGTGACGGATAGCACTTGGTTGGTTTTAGTAGTGGGGGTAATTAAGACTCTAGAACTTGAGCTAATTGAACTATTGAAAATTGCCAGCTCAAAGTTGCCAGTGGTTATCTTTTCGCTACCAGAAGACTTACCAGCAATTACCTGCAGTCTTTCAGCAGTAACTATATTAGCTTTTACCTCACCACTGACAGTTAGTTTGCCCTGATTATCAAAGACAAACTGTCCATTCAAGATATCTAAACCTTGGGCTAGTGGTGCTTTTTGGAAATACAAGATTCCACTGGTTGTGTCTGTTGAGAGTCCAACTACATTTATCTCTGAGCCATTATCAAAAGATAGGGTGCCATCAACCGATAGGCCTCCAGCAATAAGAGTCTTGCCCAAGAAGCTATCTCCAAAAGCTTTAAAGGTACCTGAGATATTGGCATCTAAGGCAGTCAAGAGCTTCTCAGAAGATAGGGTCTCTGTGACCGCTAGGTCAGCCAAAGTAGCTGACTGGGTAGAAAAGAGTACCTCAGGTGGAGTTAAAGCTAGGTTACCATCACTTTGTTCTTGACTGCTACCTGTTGACTGCTCATTTTCTGATAGGGCAGCCAAGATTTCGTCAATCTTTGATCTTTGTGACTCAACTGCTGTTTGGACTCCAGCTATCTGGGCTGAAGCTGTAGCTTCTGAGCTGGCAAGCCTAGACTCTAGTCCCTCGACTCTCGACTCTACGGTAGTTAGTTTTGAAGCTGTTTCAATAGCATTTTCAGATAAAGAAATTGTAGCAGTATTAACTGCTGCGATAGTGTTTGATAGAGTTCCATTGTTCAGTCCTAAGATATTCTGGTTAACAAAACTAGTAATTTCTCCCAAGTTTATGCTGGCTGTAGAAATGTTGGAAACTATCAACTGACCTTGATCATCAAGCATGAGATTTGCCAAGGCATCAGTTGGATCTGCAAAACCTACTTGGACAAAGACGATTATTTTATCAGAACAGAAGCTGCCGGGATTTGGGTTACAGCTTGGACTAAAGCTTCCTAGAGCTTTTCCAATAATCTCTCCAGGCTGAGTAGCTTTCATAGCGACGCCTGGGACAGAAGAGGATGTCAGTGAATCACCTATTGCAATAGCTCCATTTTCTGAGGAAACTTTTACCGGAACACGACCGACGAGCGCAACAGGGACTGGATTTTCCTCCTGTGAAAATACACCTTCGCTTAAAACGACACCGGCTGGATTAGTTGAGACGATTCCGATGGTTTTTTTGTGATAGATTTCAGTTGTTTTGATAACATTGGCCTTACTAACATGGCCAAAATCTGGGTGCTCAAACTCGATGGCGGGATTATTTGGATCCATCATGACTACATCGCCTGCTTCTAAATCACCATTGCTGCCAAAAATTTCTGCTAAATCAGCGCCCCCTCCAGAGACATTACAGTCACCAACGCTGACAACTCCGGTTGCCCCATCTGCTCCGCTATGACAGACAGTTTCAGTATAGGTAGCAGTATCATCAAGATTGAGTTGAAGAGCAGTTGTGCTGACGCTAATGAGAGTAGTTGCACCGCCATCTTCAATTAAAACAGTACCATTGGCAGCGTTGTTGATAGTCTCGCCGTTTTGAAAGACGATGTCGTCGGTGATGCCAGCTGCAACGCCTGTGGATTGTAACCAGATACCTCTGGAAACAGCTCCAGCAGTGGTGTCAGCGTTATCTAAGCAAAGGAGACATTCAATATCACCTGCACCTAAATTTGTACTACTTTGGCTTTGAATTTGGAATCCAAACAGGTCGGCATCGGCGTCATTCGTGGTGATATTAAGCTTGGCACCGAACTGGTCGGCTGCAGCAGTCGCCCCATCATCAATTGTATAATCAATATTAAGACCGACATTACTGGCTGTTATTGAATTAACATTAAGGTCAAAAACTCCAGTTGTGCCAGTGTTCACATCAGATGAGGCATCAATGACAAATGAGCCAGCATTATAAAGAGCAAACGTGGCATCATTGCTTTCAAAGCTTTCCCCAATATCAAATGCGAGCGGGCCGCTGCTTTTAATACTGGACAAGGTTTGATTGGTGAAGACCAGATCATAGGCGACTGATAGGTCACCGGCAGCAGTGAAGTTAGTTGGGAGGGAAGTAGTAAAGGCGGTTTCTGAGACAGAGAATAGGGAAGTTGACTCGTCAACGATGTTAAACAAGCTACCTGAAGTGAGTGTGCCATTGGCATCGATTCTGATCCTGAACAAATCTCCGGTGCCAGTGGTACTGACAGAGCTGGGGTTCCAGTCAAAGTTGGCGAGTAAACCATTCCCAGAGTCAGCTGTGGCAGCAAAGGCACTACCGATTGATGAGACATTGAGTAAAGTGCCACTTGTTTGGGTAACACCGGTGCTAGTGATATCAACCAGTTTGCCAGTGGTGATCTCATCAGCAGTGAAGTAGGCACCAGTACCGGCTTTGATTTCTGCTGCATCAAAAACAAAAGCAGAGGTTGTCGTTGTACCAGTTTCCACAAGAGAAGTGAATGTTTGTGAGCCAGTTCCGGAATTAAAAGCTAACGCAGTCGCACCTGTCGCGTTACCAATAGTTATAGTTTTAGCATTTGCGCCTGTACCAATATTTATCGCTCCAGTGGAGTTAGAGTCAATTGCCAAAGCTCCGGAGGAATCAACAATCGTATGGGCGACATTACCAAGTGAAGAAATTCCAGTTGATCCTACATTCAATCCTGAGGTGCCATCGATATTTAAGCTAATGGTGCCGTTGGCTGCTTCACCAATATCAATTGATTCAGAATTGGCTCCTGTGACATCGCCACCGGAAACAATTAGATCCAGGTCAACAGTCAAACCATCGCCAGTTCTGAGTATGTCTGATGCAGATCTGTATAGTGTGACAGCATTTGCATCGGTTCCAAACTGAATACCGGAGGCTACAGTTGAAGCAGAGTATGTCCCATCACAGTCAAAGCAAAGGCCAACATTGGTATCTGCACCTGATGCGTCCGCCACATACAAAGATATGGCGGTTGCTGTTCCGGCAGTATCCCCGGTAGCATCAAAATATCCACCATATGTATTTACAGTGCCTGCATCAGTCCTGCCGGTATTTGAAGCTGTTGAATAAGCACCATATAAGGTATAGGTTCCGGTAGCGTCATCAGCGCCGGTTTTCGTCGCAGTATTATAAAAGCCATAAGCAGTCTGTGAGACTGAAGCTCCCGTGACCACGGTAGAAGAAGCCCAGAGGTTTTCCAGTCCATACGAAGTTGTCGCGCCTGTTGCGCTAAAGGTGGTGCTAATTGACGCGCCCCTGTTGTTATCTGTTGAGGAGGTGGCATTGACATCAAGTATTCCGGCAGTAGTGGTATTTGATGAACCCGTAATGGTAACCCCGTCGCCGGCATCTAAGGTAACATTAAAATCCCCACCAGAAACATCAACGTCCCCATTATTTACTAAAATATCGCCTGCGGTTATATAGAAGGCATCAGTGCCATCAGCGCTGCCTGCAATCACGAGATTGGCTTCCGTTGGAGTGGTATCGCCAATGCCAACATTGCCATTACCAGTTACCGTAATAGCAGCAGTATCGTCATTGTTTGCAACCTGGAACACAGTTTCTGCAGCTGCTAAATCAACAACGGCGGTGCCACTTCTTTTTGCCCCAACTATCTTAACAGCTGGTACTGTATCGGTTGGATTGGTATTGCCAAAATAACCTCTAATTAAGAACGGTTGCCCGCCGGCAGCCTCAGAAAAACCGGTTAATTGTGCTCCATGATTTGTCGAAGAGATTTCGTCTATTAAGAAGAATGTATCCGTATTAGCTACTCCAGTAATGGCATGGGCTAACTCCTCATTTGAGATACCAAAATTGGTAGTTTTACCAGTTGCTGCTGAGATTTCAAAAGCATAATCTGGAGATGCATCGCTTATCCCAACATTACCTAAAGTGTCAATAGTTAACTTTTCTGATCCGCCAGTCATAATAGAAAAGTTTGAGAAGGTAGTAGGATTAGAAATTTGCATAGCATTAATGGTTTCAAAGGGAGCAGAGTAAGATCTGGAATTACCCATCCAACCGCCTAAATTAATGCCACCAGCTAAAGCTGAACCTGTGGTTGCGTTGCAGCTGGTTGTTGCGCATTTGTAGACCTTGAGACTTGAATTGGTCACATCATAGTAAGAAACAATTGGTAATCCATCGGTGCCAATCACTATTGAGACATGTTGTCCAACATCACCAGTTTGGACCACTTCAGTTACAGTGTCAGAGGTGCCGGTACAAGCAATATTAATACATTTAAGAATGGTCAGATCTAGCTCACCGGTAGATCTGTAGAAGGCAATAATTGGGAAGCCATCTTTGCCAATTGCCATTGACTGATAGGTACCGTCCACGTTACCATAAGTTTTTGTTGTTATTTGATTGCTGCTTCCTGAACAAGCGAGATTGACGCAGTGGAGAGTGGCGACATCAGTGGAGGACGGATCGTAATGAGAAATGAATGGAAATCCATCAACCCCAATGGCTATATTGAGCCTCAAATCTGTATCGTAGCCTCCAGTGTTGGTGACTGATGTGGTAGTTGAGCCGCTGGTACAACCAACATTGGCACATTTTACTACGTGTATATCCACAGTATCATTGCTATTAATGACTGTTACTGGATATCCATCTGAGCCAATGGTCATGGCTACATTTCCAGCCCCATCACTGGCATTAGCATAGAGCTCAACAACTGTATCAGAACTTGAGCAGGAGGCAGTGGTACAACGTACAAACAGGACATCATTTTCAGTCCCATCTTCATAAAAAGCTATTACTGGTAGTCCATCTCTGCCTATAGCCAGTGAGGGAGACTTACCAGTATCATTAGTTGAAACTACAGTAGTATTAGTATTTCCAGCGCTACAACCTGCATTGCCGCATTTGGTCACTTCTAAGTCTCCGCCGGCAGCATCATAATAAGCCATGATTGGTAAACCATCAGCACCAATTGCTAAGGAAATCTGTTGCACATCTGCATATGTGCCAACCGCGGCAATGGTGACGACAATGTTTGAGCTTGAACAGCTGTTGGTGGTACATCTGACAAACATAACATTGTCATTTGTGTCATCATAATAGGCAATGACTGGATTGCCATCTGGTGCAATAGCGATTGAGGTGTGCAATCCAACAGCGGCATCATTGTTTACAGTAGTATCTACTTCAGCTGTTGCAGAAAGAGTCGGTGCAGTGTTTGGACCTAAGTAACCGCCAAGCTCCAATTTAAATCCAGTATCAGGAGTGGTAGACCCAATACCAACGTTTCCGGCATCAGCGATAAGTGAATAATTTCCAGTGGTGGCTCCCGAGGCTGTGAAATAGCCGCCTATATTTGTACCAGAAGTGGCATTCGTATTGGTGACTGCTGAGGAGACCCCATATGCAGTATGGGCAGTATTGCTATTGGCTCCGCTTCTCGTAAATCTGGCAAGATATGAGTTGCCACTGGCACCACCGGCAGTTGAGGTTGAATCTAAAAACAAGGCAGTTCCCGTAGAAAGACCATCAGCAGAAAGACCTAAAACATTTCCGGTTGTGGCTGAATCTGCAGTAATATTAACAATTCCAGTGCCTGTATAGACACCAGTATTCGTAATAGCAAGATCAGCGCCAGTGGTATTGGTCGTTGGAATTGAGACAATATCATTGGCTGTAGCCGGGGAAAGAGTAGTGCTAGTCCTGGCCCAGAAACCAGAGGTGCCAGACGAGCCTCCGGTGATATTACCAGTACAGGATAGATCTCCTGTTGTTCCGGAATCTGTAATTGTACAGAGCGTACTTGTACCATCATGGATAACAATCGTGCCTCCGTCAGCCAAGAGTACCCGGGAAGTTGTATCATTAAGATATAGATTGCTATCAAAACCAGCCCCGATACTCAAGCCATATTCTGACGCTGAAGAGGCAGTAACAGTATCAATGTTGATGCCATATAAAGTATCCCCCGCATCAAGATTAGAGGCGGTGTCAGCATCAACAAAGATCCCAGATAATGTTTGATCCGTGGCATCGATCCCAAAAGTAGAGGTGATTGAGAGGGCATTAGCTGTGCCAGTTGTTCCAACTGGCTGATAACTTTGAGTAAAGTTACCTGTGCCAGCAGCCATACTGATTGCTCTGTTAGCTGAAAAAGTAAAGGTTGAGCCATCATCAAGCAGGCCAGCGGAGGTGATTTGTCCTGAAGTAGAAGTAAATTTAGTCAGGGCATTGGTAGTTTGCGAGGTAAAGGTGACACCTGCACCACCACCAGCACCTGTACAGTTGGCCAGCGTAGCTAAACAGAATGTATCATCTGCTCCTAAAGCCGGGATGGTGGCAGTAAGAGGAGAGGTGCCTGCAGACGGTTCAGTAGCAGCAATACGTAAGTCTCTAGTACCAAGTTCAAAATAAAACAAATAATCGTATCCAGAGCCTATTCGTAAACCATATTCTGTAGGCCCTGCAGTTGTTGTGATACTGTCAATGTTTACCCCGTAAGCTGTATCGCCTGAATCAGTATTGGAGTTAGTATCCAAAGCAACTCTAATGCCTGAAAGAGTGATATCAGTAGCTTCAACAACATACGAAGGAACTACTGTTAAAGCACTGCCTGTGCTACTGCCTGATACCGGCGTATTTTCAAATCTAGATTCACCGTCATCTACCCAAAGAGCAAAATTAGAAGAAGCCTCAGTTGGTGCACCAGAAACATATAGTGTGGCTGCGTTTGTTACAGTGCCAGTGGCAGTAATATTTGGTTCGTCAACGGCCAGGGAAGCCACCAGAGAGGAGGTGGTGGCACCGGTTATTGTGATGGCAGCAGTATTGTCAATTAAAGCTTTATAGAAATTCTGGTTGCTGGTGGCTGTAATTGCTGGATTATCAATAACTGTGAAAGCAGTAGCAGTGCTTTGGGCTGCTGAGCCAATTGAGATTTGTCCCACGCCCGAGAATAAGCCAGCATCGAGTGTAAAAAGATTAGCATTGTTATCTCCTTCGATTACCAAATCAACATCGGCGCCGCCATTGTTAAAAATTATTGATCCTGTTGCAAAATCAATGGTTGGGTCAACTGCTCCGGCGTCAAAGGTCCAAACCAGTGATGAACCTGAACCAAAGGTAGTTGTCCCGATTTCTGTAGTATCGAGATTTAGGGTGATGGTGTCAGTGTCACTAGCGGCAGTGTCTATCCCGTTTGTGCCTCCGGCAATCTCTAAAGTGTTGCCATCCGAGATAGTTTGATCTGTTCCTGAGTCGCCGGAGAGTGTAAACGAATTAAAAGATCCACCACCAGCGGTTGAACATTCCCATATAATATTACTAGAGTCCCAGGATAATATTTCACCATTAGCACAACCTCTTAAAAGAGATAAACCTGCTGAAGTAACCTCCAGCCCAGAATTAGCAGAAGTCGTAGTGGTCGTGCTGGTAGTTGTGGCATCAATAGTTAGAGTTACAGAACCCGAGCTTCCCCCGCCACTTAATCCATCACCAGCTGTGACACCGGTTATATCTCCATCGCCACCCGTATTAGTATCACAGTTAACCCATGAGGAATTTTTATAGCATCTGAATACATTTGATGTTGTATTGTAATAAGTGGCTCCATTGGCAGCAGAGCTAGGATCCGAGGATAAATTACCCAAATTTAACAGGTTCGCAATCGTTGCGCCACCATTAAGAAGTACCAAAGTATCAGTGCTGGCACCTCTGGCAGTGACTGTAGCCAAAGTATCATTTGAACCAGTACTGGCAATAGTTGGTCTTTGGGGATCTCCAGTGATTTCAATGTTATCTCCAGCAGTCAAATTATAGACAATATTAGGGGCAGTTAAATTACCTAAAATGGTGGTATCAGCATCAATTTCCAAAAAATAGCCGGTTGTTGAAGCAGCTAGGACAGCCGGGTTTGTAGCTTTTAAACTAGTCTTGGGTAGGTTTAAACTAATATCCTCGGTATTTTTGAGCTGACTAGCAGATTGTAATGGTTTCAGTTCTCTAATTTGACTAATCAGATTAGGGCTAATGATATAGCTTGATATAGAAAGAGTGATTAGGGTGATCACAATTAAGAGTGAAAGGGTAAGAAACTTAGTCTTGGATGTTGGATGCTGGAGATTGGGGGATGGATCATGGGGTTCGAAATTAGAAGTTAGATTTTCTAACATCGAACTTCTAATCTCATTTTCTAGCTTCTGACTTCTAACATCAAACTTCTCAGCACTGAAATTCTCAGCAAGTAGTGAATCAGATGGTGGAGTAGGTATGGTAAGGTTATCGAGTTGTTCAATTGAGTAAAGCCTGGTTCCTCCTGGAGTCCTAACGGGAACTAATTTTCCAGACATCTCCCAGCGACGCAGCGTATCGATTGAAACACCGAGCTTTTTAGCAGCATCACCAATCTTGAGAAAGGTTTCAGGTTTCAGGTTATAGTTGACAGGCAGATTGGACATTCTTGCAGAAATTTTCGCGCAGCTAGCGCTAGATTATCTTTATATATAATATAAGTAGATTTGTTATGGTTTGTCAATAGCTAATACGTAGATTTGCACAGATTATGTACCCAGTTTTTGAATCTTTGCATAGATTCAAAAAAGTATCAAAAGTAGGAAAAGTATCAAACGTATCAAATGGAAAGCTCAAACCCTTTGGTACTTTTGGTACCTTTAAACCCTTTGATACCTTAGATTCCGGTGTAGATATTGACCAAATTGGAGAAGTTGTAGATGATGGCTAGTGGAAATTTGTAGATTAATGGGCGCTGTTTATTAGTTATTGGCATAATTATGATGGGCATATCCTTAACCATAGTAATGAAATTGGCATGTTGAGGTAGAATATCAAATTTACCCTGCGAATTAGTTGAAGAAACTGAGATTGCTTCACCTTGGAAGATGAGCTTTTGAGGAGAAAGAATTCGTACTTTTAAAATCTGTTTAGACATATGAATTTAGTGACTAGTCGCTAAGACACTTGCGTCGCAAGGTCTCGCGAACTTATGAGCAAGTTCTTAGAGTCTAGAGTCAAGGTTTTCTGACTAGATTCTCGATTCTAGACTCTTGACTTTGGTTATCTGATATCCTTCAGCGACCCAATGTATAAAAACTTTTCCGAGTTTACCTCGTCCAGTTTTCCTTCAAGAATAGATTTGATGTCAGCAACTACAGTATCCTTAGGTACAAATACCCCCTTCTTACTGGTTTGAATCTCAGTAGAGAAGAATGGTTGAGTTAAATAATTAAGAACTTTTCCGATACGGTTGTATATAATTTGATCGGTTGGTGATAGCTCTGACATACCAATGATTGATACAATGTGAGATATTTTGTTATACCTCTCAAGTAAATCCTGGAAGCGAGTTAATATATAAAAATGATCTCCACCAATTACGACCTTAGAGATTGTATTGGCAGAAGATTGGGCGATGTCGATGGGAGGATAGATATTAAGCTGGGAGACTGATCTAGATAAAACTATGGCAACGTCAAACAATGACATTATTGCATTTACGCCTGGATCCGTAATTTCATCAGAGGGTAAGTAAACAGTTTGAATGGAGGTAATTGATCCATTGATAGTGGAAGACAATCGATCAAAGATAAGATTGATTTCTGATTGGAGGTTAGGTTGATAGGATCCTTCACTCGGGATCTGTCCAGTTAGTGTGGAGACTTCGCTACCGGCTTGAATGAATCTAAACATATTATCAATAAAAAAGAGGATGTTTTGATGCTGCTCATCTCTGAAATACTCAGCAATTGTGACAGCAGCCAGGGCACTCCGCAACCTAACACCAGCGTTTTCATTCATTTGTCCCAAAACCATAGTGGTTTTGGGCAGAACACCAGTTCTTTGCAGAATTAGATAGAGCTCATGACCCTCACGAATTCTTTCACCAACTCCAGCAAAGATAGACACCCCTTGATGACCACTGGTGACGTTATGCATCAATTCGGTCATTAACACCGTTTTACCAACCCCTGCGCCGCCTATAAAGCCGATTTTACCGCCTAGTGGGATTGGGGTTAAGAAATCAATCGCTTTAATACCGGTTTCCAGGATTTGGGATTTAACATCAATCGTGGCCAGTTCAGGTGAGTTGGCGTAAATAGAGTTTCTGGCCATTTGAGGTAGTTTTAGGCCGTCTTGAGGGGTACCGTATAGATTAATTGCTCTACCTAAGATCTCTTTGCCAACAGGTACACTTAGAGTTTGGCCAGAGCCAACTATCCTGATTCCTCGATGTATTTTGTTATAGTCTGATATAATCAGACAGGTTGAGATATTTTTTTCCTGGGAGATCACTTCGAGCACCAAATTGGGGTCATCGTTAGCGGTAAGTAGCTCTGTGATGAAAGGAATGCTGTCAGATTCTATCTGAACCTTAGCAATTTGGCCGATAACGCTGATGATTTTACCTTCAATTTTAGAATCCATGGAGGTGTCCTTTTACGCTTATAATCATATCAAGCAGGCTGGTATCCTGTACATTTTTGAAAGCTAATGCCAATTTTTTCTTATCTTCTTTGATGATTTGATCAGAACGGTTACTGGCCTCATCCATAGCAATCAAACGTCCGGCTGTTCGAGAGAGTTCAGCTTCAAGGAATGATTGCACTATTAATGAGAGCAGGATCTCAGAGTCAAAGAATTGCATCATCTGATAGATATCAGGTTCAAAAATGTAATCTATTTTGGCAATATTATTGTATTTCTTGATGATTTGCGATAGGTTTAAAATCTGAGGTTTTTGGTTAAAAGAGGTGATCATCTTAGAAAAATAGACAAAGATAAAATTGTAAGAGCGAATAATTTCTCTTAACTTCCCAAACTCTTGATTATTAGGTAAATCTTTTGCCAGGAATAGAGTTTCAAATTTGATATTGGGGTGGGTAGTTTTGATATATTCAACGGCTGTCTTTCCGATGACCATTAGATTGGTATTTTCAGCTTTAATGAACAGATCAACTACCGGTTTCTCAATTTGACCATAAAAGGGATAGTTTGATGTAATTAATATACTTAAATTTTGACGCGGTTTGGGCTGAAGATGAATGTTCCTGGTACTGGCGGAACGTTTTAAGGTTTCATATAGTAAGCTAATTTCATCGAAAAATAATCGATTTTTTTCAATGCCCGCCCTAATCCGCTGCATCTTGGCAGCGGAGATCTCGGTATATGATTCAGCAATAGTTTTCAGGTCGTTGTCTTGATCGAGCAATTTTTTAATTTCGTTGACTGTCATAGGCTCTGGACATTAGATGTTGGAAATTCGAAGATAGATTAAGAAGTGCATGCTCCTTTCAGGAGTAGAAATTTGAAATTAGATTTATCCAACTTCAATCTTCCAATCTCTTTTTCCATCCTCCATATTCTAACATCTAACTTCTATCTCAGGCTCCTCTCCATGGCTATATCTAATTTATTAACTAGCACTGCACCCGATTTAATGTTAAGTAGGCCATTAATAAAGGGTGTAAATTTTGGGCTGCTTAATAGCGTTAAAATTTTGCTTTGATTTGCTTCAAAAAAACCAATATCTCTCTGCAATAAAAACTTGGTAAAAGTTAAGGCTAGTAGTGCTATTTGAACCTGAGGGGAGATATAGGTTAATGAAGGTTGGATTAATATTAGGTCGATAATCTGTTTTTGCTTAAGGGTTCGCTTGGTCTCTTCTGGCAGTTCAAACTCAAATCTGCTAATGCTTTCTGACTCGGCTGCTTTGGCCAGTACTTGACGTACTTGAGTAGCAATTAGATTTTGCATCGGATTTTGAGTTTGTTTACCGACTCTGGAAACAGAAAAACTGATGTCAATGGCAGGGCGTTGGTTCTTATTATACATGGTGGATCTAAATAGCAGATGGCCATCAGTCATAGCCATTAGGTTAGTGGGAATAAAACCCGTTAAGTCATTTAGATTGATCTCGGCTACTGGGAGAGCTGTAATTGAACCGCCGCCGGCTTTGCTATTAAACCTCCCGGCCCGTTCAAGCAGCCGCCCGTGAACATTAAAAATATCACCCGGATAAGATTGGCGACCAGGAAATCGGTTACCCAGTAGCATGATTTCCCGATACACTTTGGCATGGGTTCCCAAATCATCCAATATCAACAATACATCACGTCCATCTCGCTGAAAGTGCTCAGCGATCGACATGGCCGCCATTGGAGTCAGAAAAATAAGTGGTGGGCTATCGCTTGAAGTTCCCGCAATGATAATGGTATTTTGAATCGCTTTGTTGAGAGTTAAAATATTGATTATATTTTTCAGTTCAGATAAGGGTTTGCCGATTGAAGCTAAAACACAAATAACATTGGAATTTTTTTGGTTGACGATTAAGTCAATCAGGAAATTGGTTTTACCGGATCTAGGATCGGCCAAGATCAATTCTCTTTGGCCTTTGCCGATTGGGATTAAGCTATCGACTAATGTGAAGCCGGTGATAAATTGTTCCTTGATAAGCTCGCGAAATTCAATGCCTGGCGATGGCTGTTCAAGCTCAATTAGCTGGTCTGTTTTAGTTTTAGTTAGAGGCGGCTTGCCATCAATTGGTACCCCCAAAGGGTTAACCGCTCTGCCTAGTAGAAAATCACCAGCCGGAATTGACATTCTTCCACCTTTGGTTTTAAATTGTTCATTTGGCCTGACATCTTTTGAATCTAAAAGTAATACTTCGACGGACTCTTCAAAAAGCGCGCTGACAAAGCCATCTGAGCCGTTTTCACCCTCAATTAGATCGTTAATTTTAACTGACGGCAAACCATCCAAATTTAACAAGAAATCCTTAACTGTGCGAACAATGCCGACTTCCACTAACCCAAACCTTTCTTGAAATCCTCAATAATAGCACTTCGGTTCTCAGCAATCCTAGCTTTAAGCGAGTAGTCTTTATAGTTGCCTCCATAGGTAAGTGCTGCCCCGGCAATTAAAGATGGATCAACTTTTAGTTCAATTAGAAATTTAGCCTTAAAATTTGTTCGCAGATAGTGACCAATTCTAACAACCTCGTGCTCCGGTAAAAAAACGGGTATAGTTATAGTTAGTAACTGGAATTTATTGACCTGATCGTTCAGGTCCTTTAGAAGTTTAGTGACGTTTTCAGTATTAAATTGTCTGAAGAAATTGGTACTAAAAGAGCCGATTAATTTTGAATCAAAATCTTTTCCTGCAAATTCTGCTAGCGCTTTTTCAAGGGGGAGATTACTCCCAAATAGCCAATAATTTAAGAAATCATGTAACAAACTAATTCTCTTTATAACCTGAGGCTTAGTAAAACTGCTAGCTAGTAGTATGTTTAAGTTATTATCCATAGGCTGGTTCATATGATGAATTTTTCTATCTTAGCTTTCTCTAAAGCTTCATATACCAGTTCAATCTGGTCATTTAGGCTGATCTTCTTAGGTAAAATCAAACTGAGAGTTCGCTCAATAATAGCCACAATGTTTTCATCAACCAGTACTAACTGCTGGCGTTTATATGAATCGATAAGCTGCCTAGCGCTCCGAATTTCCAGTTCAATTGAAGTGGTACTTTTTTGGCTGGTTTGGTTTAAGAATTCAGTTAAGTTCTGCTCTAATGTGGAAAGCATCTGATTGACTCTTTGCTTGCTTGATTCCAGCAGTTGGCTTTCGTTTTGACTACTTTGGGTTTGTAGCTGATTTAGATAAGTTTTAAAGGAGCTTTCTAAATTGGCGGCACTTTCCTGGAACTGTTTCTTAAACTGTTCTTCGAGCGCTTTTTCTACTTGTTTTGTATGCATTTGAGACTCAGCAGTTAGTTTTAGCTCTTCGATTTCAGCTGTACCAACAATATTTTGAGCTTTTTGGATAGCTCTATGAATGATATTCCAACCTTTCTGCTGGCTTTGATCCAAGTTATTTTGCTCTAGGTGGTCAGCTCGATTTCGCTCTAATAAATAGAGGATAGTCAGAATCACAATAATAGCGATGAAGAAAAGTTCGGGCATTAGAATAATCATACATTAAATGGAAGTTTGATGGTAGAGGTTAGATGCTGGATAATGAAATTAGAAATTTGAAGCTAGATAATCCAATCTTCTAATATCCAACATCCAATTTCTAAGTCTTTAATATTATCAGTGCTGCCACAATCCCAATAACTGTAGTTACAATAGTTAAAACTAAACTCAAGAATATTGACAAGTAAATCGCATTTTTTGCCAGAGGATTACGGCCAATTGACTCGATGCTCTTGGGTACTGATTTGGAAAAGGTCAGGAAGCCGATTAAGAAGCTGGTTATGACCACGATTGCTGCCAAGATATACTTCAGGATCTGATTAATCTGATCCGGGCTTTGTAAATCCTTGAAAATAGCAGCATTCAAGTATTGGAGTAAGCGATTGATATTTCGACTCGAATCAATTTCCGCATATTCGATTTTTAAGGCAACTGGGATCTGGCCAATTGCTCCTTGGTCTCCGTTAAAGTTTCCCAGAGCCTGACCAACCACATAACCAGATTGAAGTGCTTTCTGGCCAACCCCGGGGTTTGAGCTGGAGGTAATATAATCCCCAGCTTTAATTGAGCCACTAGCCGTGGATACTCTAACGACTGCTGTGCCATTTCTGGCAACAGCTCGGCCGTTTTTATCGACGTCTCTAAAGGTAGCCAGAGGTTCATTTTGAAGTATTCCAAAGATATTACTGTCAGAAATAAAACTGCTACGTGTTAGGCCAGAATTGGTTAGGCTGAGAATGTCTCCATCAATTGCTGCCGGGTCACCAATTTGGAATACTGGATTAATCTCCACACCTTGGTATTGGGCATAGGTAGGGGAAGTGAAAAGGCAAAAGGCAAAAGTTAAAAGTGAAATTATTATTTTAAGCATACCTTAACAATACCACAAAAAAAGCAGGAGACTCCGTCTGCTTGCCTCCTGCTTTGTATAAGTGTATAAACTGTGGATAACTTTGTCAAGTGTATTTAGTATATCAAAGTGAGTCTTGATGATTAACGCACACGCATGGAAAGTAGGTTGCAGGTTACAGGGTACAGGTTATAGTTCGAAAAGTACAATCTAAATAGATCAAAAGTAGTCAAGAATAAGTAGATTTATGAATGTGAAAAGTCCTATGAAAACAAATTGTTATATTGTTAGATTGTTAAATTGTTCAAAACAATATAGCAATTAAGCAATTCAACAATTACTTTTGCCCATGACAAACATAGACCTAAATGTTAGAATGATTTCATGAAGAAGTATATTCCAAGTGAACTTGAGCCCAAATGGCAGAAAAAGTGGGATGAATCTAATCTGTATCAAACTGATTTAACCAAACCTAATAAATTTTATGTTCTAGCTGAATTTGCCTATCCTTCAGGAGACTTACATGTAGGACATTGGTTCACTTGGGCTGGGGCAGACATATATGCACGATTTAAAAGAATGCAAGGCTATAATGTTTTCTTCCCAAATGGCTTTGATTCTTTTGGTTTGCCAGCTGAAGGCGCCGCGATTAAGCGAGGAATCCATCCTAAGGATTGGACTGAGGCTAATATCGAGAAAATGAAAGAGCAATATCAAACAATGGGACCTTCTTTTGACTTCTATGGTGATTTGGCTAGCCACAAACCTAACTATTATAAATGGAATCAGTGGATCTTCCTAAGGATGTTGGAAAAAGGAATAGTTTATCAAGGAAAATATCTATCAAACTGGTGTCCAATAGATCAAACTGTATTAGCTAATGAAGCTGTTGAAGCTGGAAAATGTTGGAGATGTGGCTCTGAGGTTATCCAAAAGGAGATAAATCAGTGGTTTTTTAAGATCACTGATTATGCTGAGCAATTAATCTGGAAAGATGATGGGAATGGAGTTGATTGGCCACAGGCGGTCATGGAAGGACAAAACAATTGGATCGGCAAATCAGAAGGGATATTGCTAACATTTCAAGCCGAAGATAATAAAATTGAGGCTGAAGTAGAGGTTTTTACTACGGCAATAGACACAGTTTTTGGCGTGACATTTTTAGTAATCAGTCCAGAGAATCAACTGCTAAGTAAATATGTTGTGCCTGATAAAAAGTATGAGGTTGACGTATACATTAAAGCCTCAACGAAGAAGTCGGAACTTGAAAGAAAAGAGAATAAAGAAAAGTCAGGTGTTTTTACCGGAAGCTATGTAATCAACCCCTTTAATAGTGAGAAAGTCCCAGTGTGGGTAGCTGATTATGTGTTGGCCGGTTACGGTACAGGTTCAGTTATGGGTGTACCTGGCCACGATAGTAGAGACCATGAGTTTGCGGATAAATTTGGCTTAGAGATAAAACCAGTTATTAAGCCTAAGGAGGGGGTTACTAGCGCCAAAGTTGCAGCTGATGGGTTTTGGGATTATTCAGAGATTAAGGGTGAGTTCTCTGAGAAATCAGTTTTATTTAATTCAGGTGATTATGACAGCCTCACAGCTAAAGAAGCAAAAGAAAAAATATCAAAATATATAGAAAGTAATCAATTAGGCTCGATAAAAACTCAATATCATTTACATGATTGGTCGGTTTCAAGGCAGAGATATTGGGGGACACCGGTGCCTATAATTCACTGTGATGATTGTGGGAATGTGCCTGTTTCTTATGAAGATTTACCCGTAGAACTACCTTATGAGGTTGACTATACTCCTAAAGGTGAACCTCCTTTAGCCTCAAATAAAGATTGGCTTAATGTTAAATGCCCAAAATGTGGTGGAGAAGCTAAGCGTGATGCAGAAACAATGGATACCTTTGTTGATTCATCCTGGTACTTTTTTAGATATTTGGATCCTATGCTAGAATCAGCAGCTTTTGAGCCTGAAGTAGCCCGAGAAATAATGCCTGTGGATATTTATTTTGGAGGAGCTGAGCATACTTTAGGTCATACGCTTTATTCTCGGTTTTTTACCAAGTTTTTTAAAGAATTAGGTATGACTAAGTTAGATGAGTATGCTAAAAAGCGGGTTAACCATGGTATTGTTCTTGGCCCAGATGGTCAGAAAATGAGCAAATCAAGGGGAAATGTGATTAACCCTGATGATGAGGTCAAGAAGTTCGGTGGGGATGCTGTTAGGCTTCATGTAGCCTTTTTTATGCCTTATGACGGTGTTGGGCCTTGGATTTCTGAACGTATTTGGGGACCATTCCATTTTCTAGAGAGGGTTTGGGGTTTGCAGGAAAAGCTAGGAAGTGAGGCACAAAAGTTAGGAAAAGAAGACCTCAAGATAATGCACCGGACTATAAAGAAAGTGACAGAGGATATCTCAGAGGTTAAGTTTAATACAGCTATTGCCGGGCTCATGGAATGGCTAAATTATCTATCTAAGAAGAAAGTAGTGGAAATAGAGGAGTTTAAGAACTTTTTGCTGCTGCTAGCGCCCTTTGCACCTCACATAACAGAGGAAATATGGCAAACATTGGGAGTATCAAAGGTTAGAAAAGTACCAAAGGTACCAAATGGAAAAGAAAAAGATTCCGTTGATACTTTTGATACCTCAAAACCCTTTGATACTTTTTTCGACTCTATCCATCAGCAGTCTTGGCCCAAGTTTGATAATCAATACTTGGAAGAGGAAGAAGTTAATATTGTGGTTCAAATTAATGGAAAAGTCAGAGAAACTCTAAAAATTCAGAAAGATATAGTTTCAGATAGTAAGGTAGTAGAAAAAATGGCAATAGAAAGTCTAAAAGTCCAAAGAAGTCTAAATGGGGTGAGCCCAAAGAAAATCATTTATATCCCTGGGAAAATTATTAGTATTGTAGTTTAACCCAATTTGGCAATTTAACATCTTAATTGCTAATTTTTTTAACACTACTTTTAGACTGTTAAATCAGCATAATCAGTTTTAGGCAAAATCCGTGCCTACAAAGTTTTCTTGTACTTTTTCCTAAGATGGGTCTAGCTCGGTCGGCTGTGTTCAACTTCTAAGGTCGCTTCGCTCTAGAAGTATTCACACATCTCGACCTTCGCTATTCCTGCGTCATCTCTTAAGAACCGGTTTTGATTCAGAGGCCGTTAAAAATCGTAGGATTTGCGATCAGGGGTGTCGAGTACGCCGAACATCATTACCGGAACTTTTGCACAATTTTTGGTTACAAAAGTGTGAAGAAAAATTGGTTATTGACATCTTCTCAAAAATATTCTAATAATTAATTAGCAAATTAAGTTCCTAACTTTTTCATAAGTTTATCCTAACTTTTGAAGCTAAAAATATATATGTCAACTGCCTCTGTCCCGATAAATCGAGGATTCTCGATGCCAACGAGCATCGGAACCAAAAGCTTAATATCTATCTCCAAAGCCGCTAAAATCCTTGGCCTTTCCTCCGATACTTTAAGAAATTGGGAAGCCTCTGGTAAATTAATCCCAGAGAGGACATTAGGAGGAGCTAGAAGATATCGTCTTAGTCAACTGATCGAGTATAAAAAAGAACTGGGTCCAAAAACTTCAAAGTCGGTGATTTCTATTTCCAGGGCTGCTGCAACGCTTAATGTTTCTACTGATACTTTAAGAAACTGGGATAGAAAAGGTTTGTTAGAAGTGCAAAGGACCAGCGGTGGAGCCAGAAGGTTTGCCAGATCTGAGATCAGTCGGTTGGCCTCAGAACTAGGTGTGGCAAGTAAGCCAATAATAGAGGATGTAATTAAAATGCAGCCAAACTTTAGTAGAATTAAGAGAAGGATCTTGATTGAATTATCTTTTTTTGGATTAGTGGCCCTTGTGCTAGTGGGGCTTAATCTTTATCTATTACCAATTAATCTCCAAACAGCCCTAGCCACCCAAAAACAAGATTTTGAAAAGCAAATCTACAACTTGGCAGGTAACATAGAATCACTTCAGAGCAATTTCTACAATCTAGAAGCCCGTCAGAAGAGTAGCGAGGTAGCTGTACTAGGTGTTAGCTATGACAATAGTCAGGTGGATGATTTAGCCAAAAGGGTTGCTGTTTTAAACGAAAAGGTTAACCAACCAACTCCTGTACCGACTATTTTACCCTCCGCTTCGCCCTCAACTACCATCATCACCGAAACCAGAGTTTTAGCTAAAACTTTCTCGGGTCGTGGGGAAATCAAAGAAGGTAGTAACTCTGCTCAGATTCAAACAATTGAAATAAGCGAAACATCAAAGGTATTGGTAACGTTAACCTCAGAAACTGATCTAGTTCTAGCAGTAACCAAAAAGAAAATAGGTGAAGGTTTTACCATTTCTGCCAGTAAATTAGCTTCACCTAGTGCTCAATTTGATTGGTGGATGGTTAATGAGGTACAATAGTTTTATGGCTACAAGAGATAATATTTGGTTACTATCTAGGCTAGACCATCTCTGGAGTAATTATTTTCCAGATGTTTCCCAGGTTAATAAGGTCTTTATTAAGTTCGGACGATACTCCAGACTCCGACTAGGTTCAATTAAGATGAACCCGACCACTAAAAGCTCCTATATTACGATAACTTCGATATTTAAGGATCCCAGTATTCCAGCTGAAGTGATTGATCACACTATAGCCCATGAACTTTGTCACTATACCCATGGTTTTTCAGCTCCTAAGGTTCGTATGCATCGTTATCCTCACCACGGTGGAGTAATTAAAAAGGAGCTGGAAGCTAGAAACCTGGGGTATTTATCCAGAGCTTATTCGCAGTGGACTAAAGAGTACCGTAAATTGTTGGTGGCGGATAGTAGGTGGTAGCCATTCTTTATAGAAGATAGAGATGTTTATAGAATCAAAATGAACATTACAGAACTGCTTGATAGATTCAAATTGCCACTTGGCATGGGCTTGATAGGCTTAATATTTATCATTGGTGGCTTAATTTCTTCTCAGTTTTTGACAAAGGCCGAAGCTCCTCAGGAATTTCCCAAAGAAAGTTTAGTCTCAAATAAACAGGAGATGATGGTGGATGTTTCAGGAGCAGTTAATAATCCAGGGGTTTATAAGTTGAATGTTGGAGATCGGGTCGCAGATGCTATTAAAGCAGCTGGTGGAACCTCTAGTAATGCCAACCAAGAATATATATCAAAAAATATCAATATGGCAGGAAAGGTATCAGATGGAGCTAAAATTTATATCCCGCTTAAGGGAGACACGGCCCCAGTCCCAATCATCAAAGGTGCTGTAGCTGGAACCAGTGCTAGTCAGGTTAATATTAATAATGCGGCGCAGCTAGAGCTAGAAGCGTTGCCTGGAATTGGACCAGTCACGGCTGCTAAGATTATTTCAGCCAGGCCATTTCAAAAAATAGAGGATCTACTCAATCAAAAAATCGTCTCCAAGGCTACATATGAGAAAATTAAGGGTATGGTAGTTGTAAATTAATAATTGCTAGATTGCTAAATTGCTGAAAAACAATTAAACAATACAACAATTTAACAATGAAAATTTTACCTCTCATCCTAGCCGTGCTATTGTATATTCTGATATACTTTGTGCGTTTAAATCAGGGAGGCTGGTCCGCCAGCTGGCGGATTGAAACTGAAGTTCTAAAAGACCAAAGAGCAGCCTTAGATAAACAAATAGCCAAGTTTTTACCTTCCCCAAAAGCAGAACTACTTTCTGGTATATTACTTGGGCAAGACGGGAAGCTACCAGTAGGTTTACAACTTGCCCTTCGAGATACTTCAACTTTGCATATTGTAGTAGCTTCCGGTCAAAACCTAAGCATGGTAGCTGGTTTTTTCTTCTTTCTCTCGGGGGTTATTAAGCGCAAAAACGCCATTATCCTGAGCTTTCTGGCCGTGGTATTTTATGTTCTGTTGACTGGAGCGCAGCTACCAGTACTTCGAGCAGCCATCATGGTTACTTTGGCTTTTATTGCTGAGATCATGGGGAGAGAGCGCGACGGAGTTTGGGTATTAATTGCTACCGCTGGCTTGATGCTACTTGTAAATCCCACCTGGATTGGTAGTCTCTCGTTTCAGCTGTCAGTTCTAGCCACCTTTGGAGTGGTGGTGGTTTCACCGATCTTTTTGGAAAAGCTCAAACGGGTGCCAAGTTTAATTAGTCAAGATATAGCGGTTAGCTTTGGAGCTCAACTAATGGTACTACCAATTATCGCCCAGAACTTTCACCAAATTTCCCTGGTAGCTTTGCCCACGAATCTTTTGGTCCTTTGGACAGTACCATTTCTAATGATTGGAGGAGCTGTACTTTTGCTAGTTTCTTTTATCCCACTACTAGGGTGGATTGTGACTGGTCTTCTAAATATTCTACTTAGCTATTTTATTTATGTAGTGGAGTTTTTTGGCTCAATGCCCTTTGCCTGGCAATTTATCGGAGAACAACTCTGGGTAGTCTGGGTAGGCTACTATCTAATTATATTTGCAATCCTAATTTCATTTAAAAAAAGTACTGCACAGGAAGAGAAGAATAACTAATTTGACACTAACTCTGGCAACAGCTATAATATTTACAGTAGCAAAAAGCTTTGATTGGAGTCGCGACCCAGGAGCCCCGATTTAATCGGGGGAGCTGAGGGTCAAATACCCTACAGAAAACAGTGGCTGTAAAAAGAACTAGAAGGCGTGTCGGAAACGAAGCGCCAAAGTAAAATACCAAGGTGGTACCGCCGAGAAGGCCCTTGTTAGATGATCAGAAATGGTCGTTTAGCAAGGGTTTTTTTAGATCCAGAGGATCGCAAGCTTCGCTTATTGGAGAAATTATGATAATACACTTTTTCAAAGCTAAATCTAGGATTGGATTAAGAAATAAACCAATCCATCAAAAAGAGTTTAACTTGGGAGTAGAGGACGGCTCTGATTATATGCTGTCCGAGAACTTCCTAAACCAGTTAAATCACAACTCGTTGGACGATCGCACACCAAGTTGTTATAAAATCAGCTCATTTAGATTTCCAAAGCCAGAGGATATAGGTCCCTTACAGTTTAACAAGACTTTGGCAAAATCAGTTGATCATTTTAAAGAGATTATTAATCAAACTAATAACGATAGAGTAATCCAAGTTGTTATAGGTGGAGATCATATGGTAGTTTTACCTTCGATCCTAGCAGATTTAGCAAAGGGAATTAAACCAGAAGATATTGGTTTGATACATTTTGATTCTCATGGCGATATAAATTTATCAGCTGACAGCCCAACTGATAACTTTCATGGTATGTATCTGCGACCGCTTTTTGACAAATTTGATATACCAGAGATTGAGGCATTAGTGCCTAATAAAATTCCGACTAAAAATTTATTGATGATTGGAAATCTGGATTTGGATCAAGGAGAAAAGACCTTTATGGCCAATAATGCCATAAAAACTATCTCCGGGCTTGATATAGAAAATGATAGAGCTCGGGTTTTGGAGGAGTTTAAGGTCTTTGTCAGCCAGTTTTCGCACTTACATATTAGCTTTGATATCGATTGCCTAGATAAAAGTATTGCTCCAGCAACCGGGATTCCAGCCGAAAATGGTTTGTTTCTGGAAGAGATTCAACCACTTCTGGAAGTGATTAAAGAACATGGTCAATTTTCTTTTGACCTTTGTGAAGTAAATCCTAAAAAAAGAGGGAGCAGAACAAACTATTGAAACTTCCCAAAAAATCCTCCAAATTGTGCTAGTTGCTGGCCCACATTAGTTCAAAAGAAGATCTCATCATCTGCGAGATCTGCTCACTCTCAATAATAATTCCAAAGATGTCTTCTTTAAAAGAAACGATGGCCACTTTGTTGCCATAAATCTCCATATCAGCTGAAAAGTTATACTTTTCCTTAGAAATTAGCTTGATCTCCCTGTATTCAGTTTGGCTTCTTTCGTTCCAGAGTCTGCTGGCCTGGGAATCTAGGGCAATAATCTTTACCGGAATTTTCTTGCTGACCCTTCTTTTGATATACTCTTCAATCTTTTTGGGGTTCAAAAGGTTATAAATATCCATGACTGAGGTATAGGAGAGAATTGGCTGGTTGGCCCTTAGGGTGTCTTCGTAGATCTGGAAAACCTCTGCCTCGCCTTCGTAAAAGGTAATTTTAGGCTTGTTTTCGTTGGAGTTTTGCAAGGCTAAGAGCTGTGGTAGTTGCAAGAGTAGGGTATCAGCAGACTCCTTGAATTTATAAGTCAAAGTCCTGGGATCTTCAGCCACTAAATGACGCTTCTTCTCAGAAAAGGTGACTTTCAAAAATCCCTTTTCAATTAGTCGTTGGCTAATTTCATAGACTGTACCTCGTTTGATCCCAGTTTTCCTGGCGAGCGACAGAACAGTTGCCTGGTCTTGCTCTAGAGCCGATAAATAGACCGAAACCTCAGATTCCTTAAGTCCTAACTTAGAGATAGTTAATACTAATTCAGCGTGCTCAGCCATAGTAATATTATACCAAAAAGATGTCGGAAAAGTCAACATCTTATATTGACGTAGACCTATAAAGGTAATAAAATACGCCTATAAATGTCATAGTAGTAAGTTAAATATACTGACATTTAGGAAGAAAGTTATGGCAGATTTACCATGGACAATGAGTATTGGGTCAAGATCGAAAAGCGGATTCAATGGTATCCGTTATTCCGGTAGTGGAGAAAGAGAAGGGGGTCGTTATTACCATTATGAAATGGGTGATAACTATGATCAGATTCTAGGAGATATGACCAATAGATTTAATAATCCAGAGAAGATAGCTGAGAATAAACAAGTTGTTCCGGTAGTAGGTAGGTATAATCCAATTGCTCCTTATTCTCATCTTGAGGGTACAATATCTAAAAATGAACAATCATTTCTATATCATGTTGGAGATACTTCAATCATTGGTTATACTCAAACAGAATCAGGTTTGATTTCTCCATTAGGTAGCGAAAGTCATGGTCATTTTATAAGGAGAAATGGAATAGAAATATTTTTAGGAGAAGAACCCAATATCCCAGAGCCTATTAAAGAATTTATCAATTTTTGGAAACCAGAAAATGTGATAGAAAGAGCTCGTATGGGAGTTGTAGAGAGATTCAAGCCACCCAGTAAAGAAGAAAGCTACTTACGCAGGAGACACCTTTGGTGGGAGTATGCTCATGAGGCAAAACCGATTGACTTCGAATACACACCTAAAAATTTTATCGAGCGTTTGTTTCACACTCCCAATTATGAAAACAAACATCTTTTAGAGTCTACAAATAATGATCCAATATTTAAGCACTATAGCGATTGGGAGAAGTTCAGAGTGTTACCCAAAGAAGTAATTGATACTGTACTGCCTCCTGCTCCGGATAAGCTGGGTAAATACATCCTTCGTAGAAGAAGTGATTGGGGAAGCTCTGGTGAGCGTATTGCATTTAAATTATATGGAATATTTGGGCCATTTGCTGAATATACCTGGGTTGATGAAAAAAAAGGTCATGCCGTAGATGAAGAATTATGTGCTCTAGTGGATCACTATGTAGGTAGATTAAGTAGTAACCCATTCTATCCAGAATATGGTAATGACTATCGTTCTTGTCCCTTGTTCTGGGATGATTGGTTGATAAAAGATACCTATTTCTTTAGTAGTAGGGTGGAATCTGAAAGAGGATATGATCTGATAAGGGAAGCAGGGGAATTAATCACTAAAAGATTTGCTTCTGGATATTATGATAATAGATAATAAACAATTACTTGGATTAGGGTAATTTAGGAAAGTCTGAATATATAGATAGCAAATCCTATCATGAAGGTAAAAAAGAGAACTTCTCCAGCTATAACGACTAAGGTATAATCAATCATTTTTTGATTCTCCTAACAACTAGCCAGCCTATGCAGAAAAGTATTGCGCTGGCGGCTAGATTCAATAATATCATTAACAATCTATATCTGCAAGATTAGGTAGGAAAAGTGCAGCCCCAAAAGCAGCAAATGATACTTGATCGATCGCAACAAAAGCTTGTCCCCAATATTGTCTTTCATCGGCCGTAAATTTTCTGCGCTTCGCCATATTTTTATGTTATCATTATATTATATGTTTAAAAGTAAAATTGAAGAGGATTTGAAGAAGGTAGCGGAGGAGCTTGGCTATGGGTCAATTGATATAGTTTGTGATATTCCTAAAAATCCGGCCTTTGGAGACTATACCTCAAATATCCCATTGCAATTGGCTAATCAGAAGGTCGAGAATTCTCGTCACTCGCCGCTCGAGATTGCTAAGGAAATTGAGACTAGACTCTCGACTCTCGACTCTGGCGACTACCTCGAAAGAGTTGAAGTAGCAGGATCTGGGTTTCTAAATTTCTTTATTAAGCTAGAGAGCTTAATGGCCAACCTCCATCAAGTCTGTGATTATTCCTCATTTGTTAAACCTGAATTAGAGCTGGAAGACGATAAGAAAAAGATACTGGTTGAGTACGCCAGTTTTAATGCCTTAAAACCAGTTCATGTTGGACACATGCGTAATATCGTCCTTGGTGAAGCAATTACTAGACTTTTGGAGTCTCAAGGTAATGAAATTTTTAGAGTGACTTATACCTCAGATATTGGATTGCCAGCAGCTAAAGTAGTATGGGCACTAATGGCAGACATGGAAGCTTTTAAAGAGGCCCGCAATGATAGTCTTGGGGGCAGAATCGACTTCTTAGGTCAAGTTTATGTTAAGGGCCATAGCGCTTTTGAGGATTCAGAAGAATCTAGAGAAGAGATTAAGGCTGTCAATAAGAAAATCTATGAACGCGATCCAGAAGTAGTTAAAATTTGGCAGGAAGCGCTAGATTGGACTTTTGAATACTTTGACCAAATCTATAATTTAGTAGGCACAAAATTTGATAAACAGTTTTTAGAATCTGAGGTTGAAGGACCTGGAGCTCAGATAGTTAGAGAGAATATTGGTAAAGTATTTAAGGAAGATCAAGGTGCAATTATATTTCCGGGCGAAGAGTTTGGTTTACACAACAGAGTTTTTATAAGCTCAGCAGGAAATCCGACTTATGAAGCTAAAGATATGGCCTTAGCCAATGTCCAGTATCAAGCTTTTAACTTTGATGAGGCTATTCATGTTGTGGCCATAGATCAGGAAGAATATTTCAAGGTAATTTTTAAGGCTTTGGAGCAATTAAACCCTGATTTAGCCAAGAAAGAAAAGCACCTATCTTATGGCTATGTCTTCTTGGAAACTGGCAAGAAGATGTCCTCAAGAAAAGGGGATGTAGTAACCTTAAGCTTTGTCTATGAGGAGATAAGAAAAAGAATAGAGGAAATTGTTAGTACTAGTCATCCTGAACGTAGTGAAGGATCTCTGACGAATGTCAGCTCAGACAAGCTGAGAGATTCTTCGGCTTCGCCTCAGAATGACATAATTACTAAAGACGAGAAAGAAGAGATCGTTAGAATTGTTAGTTTGGGAGCCTTAAAGTTTTCTATTCTGAAGTATTCAGCTATTTCTGGGATTAATTTTGATATAGAAAAATCAGTGTCACTTCAAGGGGATTCTGGGCCTTATGTTCAATATTCCTATGCTCGGGCTAAATCTGTGCTTAGAAATGCCAAATATGATTACCAACCTACAGAGATTACAGGGGAGCTGGAGAAAGAGGAGAGAGAATTACTGCGAGCTTTAGATCAATTTGAGTTCATTGTCAGCAAAGCTAGTGATGCCTATAGTCCAAATACCTTAGCCGAGTATCTTTTGGATTTAGCCAAGGCTTTCAATCTTTTCTATCAAAAGCATCAAATTATATCAGGGGAAAAGGCAGATCTTCGTTTGGCCTTAACTTGTGCCGTAGCTGTTATACTAAAACAAGGACTATATTTGCTGGGGATAGAAAGTCCAGAACGGATGTAAGCTAAAATTCTAAGCAAGAAACACTAAATCCTAAATAATAATCAATCTCAAAATTCAAATATTTTGAATTTTAGTATTTAAATTTGTTTAGAATTTAGATATTAGGAATTAGAATTTAAATAATTATGTTCAAGCATAAAAGTTATAAAAAGCGAGGTGGTAATCCACTTTTTGTTATATTTAGAATGGGTTTGAGCTTAATAATTTTAGGGGTACTTTTGCTGGGGGTTTATTCAGCTTACCGCCAATTTAGTGGGGTTGATCCGATTAAAATGAGCCCTCAAGCTTTACTTTCTAACTTTGTTTCCGTAGATAAATTTATGGATTTTGGGATTGGATTGCTTAAGTTTGATCCAAGATCAATAAGCGATAAGAGAAACGAGATAAGTGATAAGTCGGAAGAAAAGGGAGAGATGGGAGAGGAAGATTCTGACAATGAAGCAATTGAACAATCTAACAATAAACCTGCCAAATCTGCCCTGAGCTTTAAATTTGCCTTAGTGTCTGATTCACATAATGAAAATAACTACCTAGGTAAAGCCTTAACTCAGGCTAAGGGCGCTGGAGCAAAACTTATCATCGGTTTAGGGGATTATACTGAAGTGGGGACTACAGGGGAACTAAGTGATGCTAAAAAGACATTTGATGATATTGGGATACGCTATTTTTTGACTCCTGGTGACCATGATCTTTGGGATGCCCGTGATAAAGGGAAGGATGCCAAGACCAATTTTGTGGAAACTTTTGGTAGAAGTTACCAGGCGTTTACCTATGGACATGCTCGGTTTATTGTTTTAGATAATAGTGATAATTACAAGGGAGTGGATCAGGCTCAGATGAATTTCTTGAAAGAAGAGTTGAATAAGGCTAAAGAGGATAGCGAAATTAACTCTATTTTGGTTTTTCTGCATGAACCACTCTATCATCCATCCTCAGATCGAGTGATGGGCAAGGTCACTCCGGAGTTAGTTAAACAGTCAAAAGATATCATAAGGATTCTTAGTGATGCAGGAGTTAAAGCGGTATTTGCCGGAGACATACACTATTTTACTAATTACAATGATCCTGATAGCAGTTTGCCAATAGTTACGATTGGGGCATTGGCTAGTCTCCGTAATGCTCAACTTCCAAGATTTGGGATAGTATCAGTCTATGAAGATGGTAGTTGGGAAGTAGAGGATGTGGAAGTAAAATGATAAGCAGAGCTTGCGATCTAAAGATCTAAAGTCAAAAGTGAAAAGGGAAAAGTGGAATTTGAATTTTCATCTTGAAACTGATAAGATATAAAACTATGAATAATATGATACAGAAAACATTAGTTTTAGTGAAGCCGGATGCGATGGAGCGGGGATTAGCCGGAGAAATAATCTCTCGAATGGAGCGAGTTGGGTTGAAGATTGTAGCTTGTAAATTGGTTCAAGCTGATCATGAGCTGGCAGAAAAGCATTACCCAGTAACAGACGAGTGGTATTCAAAAGTTGGTAATAACAGTATTGGGGATTGCGAAAAATATGGTTTTGAGGCAAAAGAAGTGATGGGAACTAAGGATCCAATTGAAATGGGGAAAATGATTCATCAATGGAATGTTGACCAATTTACCGGTAAAGATATTATGGCTTTAATATTTGAAGGAGTTCACGCCATTGAAGCTGCCAGAAAACTGGCCGGCGCCACTGTACCACTGATGGCTGCTCCAGGGACCATTAGGGGAGATTTAACTTCGGTATCAGCCTTATCAGAGAATTCTGAAAAGAAAACTATTAGGAATCTGGTTCATACCTCAGGGGATGTTGATGAAGCTAAAAGAGAGATCTCACTTTGGTTTGGTGAATAGCCGCTTTGCAGACTACTTCTTTTTTATTACTTTTATTTCTTTTTTCCCAGCGATATACATTAATAGGACGACAATCAAAAATAAAAATGATGTAATTTGGAATCTGGAAACATAGTCTGTCAGGTCAATCATAGTTCCTCCAATTTTTCTTCTGCTAAAATACCAATCTTCCAAAAAAGTATAGTACCTAATAGATTAAACAGCAAGACATCAAAATCTCTTGTTACAGGCATAGCTGCAATAAAAACCACCACGAAATTTGAACAAATTGCAGAAAACATTTTTAGTTCTGCAGTAGTAATCAGCAACATGATATTATTATACTATGAACCCAAATCTTCATGAAGTTGCTATTACTGCCATTATCGTCAAAGATAATAAATTCCTGATTATTAAGCGCTCTGCCACTAAAAAAAGATTTCCTAATCTATGGACTGTGCCTGGAGGGAAGTTGGAAACTTCAGATTATACTTCGCTTGATAAAGAGACTAAAAACTATTGGTATAATATTTTGGAAAGAACCCTGCGACGGGAGGTTAAGGAAGAGGTTAATTTAGAGATTGAAAATATTGATTATCTAACCAGCTTAGCCACGATTCATCCTGGAAATGCTCCTTCTTTAGTCATATCATGTATTGCAGATTATGGCTCTGGGGAAGTGGAGTTACAACAGGAAGAAGCAGTGGACTATGCCTGGGTCAGTCTGGAAGAAGCTAGGGGATATGAGTTAATTGACGGCATATTAGACGAACTAGTCATGGCTGAAAAAAAGTTGAAGGGTGAGAAGTCTGAGTGGAAAAGAAATATAGACAAGGGGGACTGATTAACTGTTTGGTATCTGCCATGGCTTGGAACCAGGGAACTAAATAGCTTGATAACCCTGTGTTATATTTTTCTTTAAATTGGATACCACTGCTTGGTTCTGTTTGGATATTATTTACATAAAAATGTTCCGCTGGCCAATTCAGATAAATCAAACCTTCCGGTTCTGCGCAAAATGAGGTTAGGAATTCTGATTGTGTGGTCTTAGGATTCTTAACAATTAGAGCGGTCATCTGTTCTCTCTGATCTATTGGAGTGGCCTTCTTCTTTTTAAGGACTAAGGCATATTTATCGCTGTCAATTATCAGCATTTTAGAGTCTGGTTTGTTCTGCAAAGGAGAAAATTGTTTTTGTAGTAAAATTAATTGCTGGTAAAGCTGTTTTGAACTAGCTTCAGATGGTTGGATAAGACTTTCAACTCTGATCACAATATAAGCACAATACAGATTCCTGCAACAAATAAATGTAAGTGCTCTTACAAAATCTAGTGACCCTATAATTGTTGACTTAAAGAATGGGCTGATATATAATCCTAACTATGGCTATAGAATTAAAAAATCAACCAGAAACTGAAGCAGAATATTGGGCTGCGATAGAAGATTTAGGTGGGTTTATGTGGAAAACAAACCACGACCTATCTCATGGCCGTATCCAAGATCCAACAGGAGAGATCAGTCAGTCGGTGGAGTCTTTTAGAGGCTCTCTTTATAGATTAACTTTCCCATATCAATGTGCCATGATCTCTCCAAACTATCATGATTGGACCAAAGATCAGCTCAATGAAAATATCCGTGCCAAAGGTGGGGAGCCAGCACTTCTAAGATTCCAAGCTAAAGAAGTAGAACTAAAAGCTAAAAACTCAATCTAGATCAAGGATTTACAATGCAAGAAAGAGCTGCTAGATGGAATGAAGGCCAACTAGTTACCTGGCCAAAAGTTGAACCTTATACTGCAGTGATGCTGGTAGGTCAGGCTGGTAATATTCATATCTCAGAAGTCGGTAGATGGCACAGCTACTGGCACCGAACTTTGCCGAGTGGCCGTCAAACTTTAGTCCACCATGGCGGGATAAAGGGTTTTCCAGATTTAAACTCAGTAAAAAATCAGCACGAAAGAGTTATCTTGCGATATATTGGTTTAACTGTTGACGAGCCTAAAGATGAAAAGGAGGATGACTTAAAGCCCCAACTAACCTTCCCGCAGATTGAAGACCAATTCCGAAGGCTGGAAATATTTGGTGAGCAACAAAACGTTAACCAATGGATAGGGGTGTTGCAAAAGGCTCAAGTGGATCTACCCCGGTCTAGAACTCACGGAGATTTAACTGTTATTAGAGAAAGTTTGGGGGAGCTGCTCCAAGGAAATTTAGGCAGAGCTATTAATAGATATAAACAGAATGCTGCTCTCTCCATTGGATCTAGTTTACAAGGTGGTAGGTCAGAGTTGTGGAGTGGGATCAATGAAGCTCAGAAACAGCTGTTGCTTAGGGCACAGCAAACAGTGGCGATTACTTTAGGCACTATGCAAAGGTACAATGATTTAGAGATTATTCAATCCTCTTGGAATGATATTGTTTACGCACTGCCCAGTAAGTACTCCATGGCGGTTGATGTTTTGAGAAATGATCGTCCAGATGAGGTGAGGATTAGGAGGATAATAGGGGTTTTTGATCGACTGACAGAGCTAAAAGGTGAACCATATTTTAATAAAGCCCAAGAATTTAGTAAAGCCGAAAATCGGATTATTGAACTTTGGCAAGCCAGAAACTTGAAATCACTGGAAACAGTTTTAACCCAGCAAGCCGGTGAGGCTCAAATCTGGAAGGAACGGATTAGAGAGCAGTATGAAGGCATTGACTTCGGCAGGTATGCCCAAGCTTAATCAGATCTCTTCAACGAATAAATGGTATTTTGTATGAACTAATTATGGTCGACCGTAAAGTCAAAGGGGTAAGGCCAGAGTCTAAAAAGAAACTAAGATTAAAATTTTATTCTTCGGCTGGAGGTAATTTTTTGGTTAGTAAAATATCATAATCAACGTTTAATGCTCTTGCGATTTTGGCTAACCTACTTTCGCTGGGTCTTTTTATTTTATCATGCTCGATTTGAGACAAATAGGGTTGAGTAATCTCAGCATTATTAGCTAGTTCACTTGGTTCAAGTTCTCTGTATAATCTCCAAGACCGTATGACATCTCCATAACTAGGATTTTTTCCCTCTACCATTAGAACGAGTCTTCTCCCACGACTTTCGGGGTCAGCAGCTTTAATTTGAACAACCCCTATTATACGATTTATGAATTCTCTTAAATTTTCAGCTTCAGCATCATCTTTAGCTTTGAGTTTTAAAAGAAAGTTAAATTCAGGACTCATGAGTTGAATTTTAGCATGACCTAGAGAGATATTCAACTCTATAGGATTAATCAAGTCGGGGTGGTGAGAATAGTCAGAGCCTTCGATCAGCCAAGGGTGATCTTTGAACCCACTGCTTCTGTCGGGGACAAGGGAATTGGACCCTTTACCTCTCGAACCCGAATCGAGCGTTCTACCGATGAACTAGTCCCCGTTATCTTTCTGTTTGTTAAGTATCCCTTTTGTTAATTATACCTTTTACGTTTAACTTTAGCTATTTATAACAACTACATGTACGATCGTCCAACGAGTTGTGATATAATTTAAGGATGTTTGTTAAGAAAAAGAGTTTGAATGCTTATATACTTTTAGCTCTTGAGAAAGCAGTTGACGGCTATGTCAGATTGGAAGACCTGGGTCACAGGAGTTACCGCTATACCTATGGTTATCCAAATGTTCCAACATCACAATTATCACAAGCAATAAAAAGGTTAAGGGAAAAGGGCTTTATAAAACAGGATAAAATCAATATGGGTGAAGTAGTTTTGAAACTAACTGACCAAGGTAGAGACGCATTAGGAATAGAGGATAAAGATGAGCTGTGGGATGGAAAATGGAGGATTGTAATCTGGGATATACCAGAACAAAAAAGAATAATTAGAAACTTATTTAGGAGGAATCTCAAAAAATGGGGCTTTAAGCATTTACAAAACTCAGTTTGGACTAGTAAAAGAAATGTTTACCAAAAGCTCATGGATTATATAAAGGACCTAGGTATTGAGCAATGGGTAACTGTGATAGAGGCAGAAAAATTGAGCTCAAATCACAACTTATGATGCGATCGTCCATCGAGTTGTTATCAGGTTTTTGATTAAGTGTTTACTAAGTAGTAGAATTAGGAAGTTCTGGCAGTAAAATTTATTATTTGGCCCAGTAGCTCAATGGACAGAGCAGTCCCGTCCTAAGGGAAAGGTTGGGGGTTCGATTCCCTCTTGGGCCGCAGGAAAAGAGCCGGGGATCGTTCATAGTGCAAACGAAGTGCACTATGCTTCGCGAAGCGAAACTCTCGCCAAGGCCGCCAAATTCTTAGAGCAGCCCGTCCTCTTCAGCCTAAGGCGGATGGTATATTAGGGAAAGGTTTGGGTTTGTTTGTGAAAACTGCGATGGCTAAATCAAAACAATATAAAACTGTTCTTTTAACCAGGTTTTTGGGATATTTTATCTTCCTAACTGGAATACTCAGCTTTGTGGTTATCTTCAGCCCAATACTTAATGTAGAGTTTAGCTATCGATGGGACAATATCTTAGGAGTAAAGCGAAGTGTGTCTATAGTTTCTCTCCCAACTCCATCTGATTCGCCAAACCTATCTGAGCCTTTTGCTAGTGTTGAACCTGAAACTCCGAGTGGTGGTGGATTTGGGGAGATTAGTGCTGAAATCAATATGATTGTACCTATTTCCACTGACTTTGGGATCGTCATTGAAAAGATTAATGCCAATGCAAAGGTGGTGGCCAATGTTAATCCTACCATCGAGAAAGAATACGTTTCAGCTTTAGGTGAGGGGGTAGCTCATGCAGCAGGAACTAATTTCCCAGGCGAAAAAGGTAATGTTTATCTTTTCTCTCATTCAACCGATGCTCCTTGGAATGTGATCCGGTATAATGCAGTATTTTATCTTTTGAGAGAGTTAGAGCCAGGAGATAGGGTGGTAATGTTCTATCAGGGTAGACGCTTTGATTACATCGTTTTTGATAAAACTGTGGTTAAACCAACTGATATTACTTTTCTAACCACCCAATATGACCAACCTATATTAACTCTTCAAACCTGCGACCCACCAGGAACATTATGGAATAGACTGATAGTACGAGCTAAATTGGCAGGAAGTTAAAACAATTTTTAATTTAAAATTTAAAATTTCTCTAATTTGATTTCTATCAAATTTGGTATGTTATCAAATCTGAATGTTTAAATTTTTAAAAATCAAAGTATTAAAAATTGATTAAAAATTAAGAATTAAAAATTTCAAATTATGTTATCATAATGTCATGTCTAAAAGATTTCTGATTACCATCTTCACTCTACTATTTATTGTAGTAGCTGGGGGAATTGCCATCTATTTGGCTAAGGGGTATACATTTAATGTAAAGGACAAGACTATTGCAGGTACAGGTATTATTACTATTACTTCGGTACCTGATGCGGCCTCAGTTTATCTTGACGGTCATCTGACCACTGCCACTAATGCTACGATTTCATCTCTGAGTCCAGCTGAGTATACTGTGAAGGTAGTTAAAGAGGGTTTTATTCCTTGGGAGAAGAAAGTTAAAGTCAATGTAGGTTTAGTGACTGATCTTAAAGTGACCCTATTTCCGGCAATCCCGACAGTTTATCCGCTAACTTTTACCGGAGTTGATAAGCCAATTTTGAGTCCAGATGGTGGTAAGCTGGCCTATATTGTGCCCAAAAATGCCACTGACAGCGGCGCCAATAAAAAGGCCGGGGTTTGGGTTTGGTCGATGACTTCCGATAAGCCGATTGCCTTTGCCAGAGGGGCTGAGCCTCACCAAATTGCAGATAACAGATCAATTGATTATAGCACCGCCATCTTAAAGTGGTCTTCGGATTCGACACAGGTTCTAGCAAATATTGGGAACAATAATTATCTGCTTCAGGATAGTCAACTAAACACTGATCCCAGGGATATCACACCAACTTTAACTGCAACTCTAAAAAGTTGGGAAGATGATCTGAAGGTTTCTCAGTCAGCTCGGTTTCTAAATATCAAAAATTTAGCCAAAAGGCAAGAAGCCTCGAATGCAGGAGTAATTAGATGGTCCCCGGATGAGACTAAAATAATGTATGCCGGTAATAAAACTAGTGCCCAACCAGATAAGACTAACAATACTAAAGCTGATAGTCAGACTACTCAGGCAGCTGAGGATTCACTGAGTTTTAAGGTTTACGATATCTTAACTAACCTGGAATATGAAATTCCTCAAGCTAAATATCATTATTGGTTGCCGGATTCCAGGCATTTAGTTTTAGTAGATGAGGGAGCGATTGCGGTAGCTGACTTTGATGGCACTAATAAGGCAATTATTTATGTTGGTAACTTTGATGTGGGCTCAGTTTTTATTTGGCCAGATTCATCTCGTCTCGCCATAGTCAGCTCAATCCCAACCCCCACAGCCTCGGCACCGAATTTGTATGGAATAAACCTCAAATAAAAAGTATCATAAGTTAGAAAAGTACCAAAGGTACCAAATGGAAACACAAAATCCCCTTGATACTTTTGATACCTCCGAAACCTTTGATACCTTCTGAAGCATTTAGTATATCTTGTGACAGGGTCTTCAATAAAGTATAGTTTGGACGTGTTTAACTTCTCCAAGCGGGTTGGTATTGACCTCGGGACTGCTAATAGCCTAGTTTATTTAACTGGGGTTGGGATTGTTCTGAATGAGCCAACAGTGGTGGCTGTTTCCACTGATC
>Ga0209542_10001264_pt1 | contig 59840 bp, 68 predicted proteins | sample RifCSPhighO2_01_FD_184028 | JGI IMG/M metagenome (GOLD analysis project Ga0209542, IMG submission 184028) | Soil microbial communities from Rifle, Colorado - Rifle CSP2_plank highO2_0.1 (SPAdes) (version 2) | ecosystem: Environmental > Terrestrial > Deep subsurface > Rock core/Sediment ...
CGTCTGCAGCAAAGAATTTGTTCTGCCAGACATTATTGTTTGAGCTTGAACTAGCTAAGACTATGGCATTGATACTATAATCTCCTTCAAAAGTATTGTTGGTAACATTAGAATTATCTCCGTTGTTTAACATAACCCCATACGGCTCTCCTCCAGCGATAAAAGTGTTATTATAGATCGCTGCTACTCCGTTCCCGTTAAGATATATTCCTGAATCAAAATTATTGATGGTGCAATTATTTATTTTAATCCCTTCTTCCCCGTTAACTACTATCCCTCCTTTTGCTGAGTTAGCCGCTGAGTCCCCAAATTGGAATCCCATGCAATTAATGGCAATATTATTTCTGACAGTCTCTACCGCATTACTGCTCTGCCCATAACTGGTATTGTGATTTTCTTTTAGATATACCGTGTTCTTTCCTGCAGCATTATAGAGATTGTACACTCCCGTCCTTAAGTCGGTGTAGTTAGCATCTCCCCCTGCCCAGCTGAACTGCTGGGCAGTTAAACTTTGATTTACATTAACAGTTCCATTTGGTGTCGGCCCGCAATCGGCAGCTGGTACTTGCGCTATTTCCACTGATCCGTTATAGAAATTTCCCATGGTACTATCTACACAAAAAGTGTTTCCTGTTCCCACATCATTGATCCCGTCTGCAGCAAAGAATTTGTTCTGCCAGACATTATTGTTTGAGCTTGAACTAGCTAAGACTATGGCATTGATACTATAATCTCCTTCAAAAGTATTGTTGGTAACATTAGAATTATCTCCGTTGTTAAAAAAGATTCCATAAGTATCAGAACTCGATTTGAAAGTATTATTAAGAATTACCGCCTGAGAATTAACCTCCACATAAATTCCACTTGTTGCATCAATGAAGGTATTATTATAAAAATAATCTCCGATGGATGCGCTGGTCGCCAATCTAATTCCATTTCCCCAAGTAACAAAAGAGCAATCCTGAATAGTAATATTATCATACCCCCCGGTATTAGTTACTGCATAATCTGTAGCACCTCCGTCCCCTTTTATTCCATAACCATTACAATCTAAAGCTACATTATGGGCATTAATAGTGAAACAGATAGTGGTGTTAGTAATATTCGCAGTTAAAGTTAGGTTAGCACTAATTGTACCACAGGTAGTTGAAGTAGCTTCCGTCTGGATGGTAAGATCTTCTAAAATTATCTCTTCTATACCCACTTCCTCAATCCCTACCGTTGCCCCGGTTAACCAATTACTAAGTGTATTATCTTTAGAATATTCTTTTAAAGAAGTATTAAGAGAAAGGTCATTAAAGAATAAATAACCCCCCACTAAAATTAAACCTATGACTAATAAGGAAGCCAGCGTCATCACTACTTTTTTCTTCGCTGAACTTTTCCGCTTCCCTTTAATCTTATTTCTCTTCATGATATCTTCTATAAACTGTTTTAATGGTGTTATAATTTCGTTTAATCAACTCCGCAATTTCTTTAAACGACAATTTTTTCTCTTCTTTGAGATAGGTTACTAAGATTTCCAGCACTGCAAATTGGCGCTGAGAAAATAGAATTAAAGGAACAGACAAAGAAAGATTATTTAGGGGTAGTTTGGCCTTAAATTTAGCTCTGGCTTGAGCATAAGTAGTATAAATAGTAGTCAATTCCCGATTTAATTTAGCAGCGATCTCTTTAACTGCTAATTTCTGGTTCTCTTTAAGATAAACTACGATTGATTCCAATCCCGATAATTCTGTACTGAAGATAGATATTGGCAAATGCTCTTTTCCATCATGTTCCTGCTCACCACTTAATTGTTTGGCTACCTCTTTTTTAGCTTGATCAGAGAGCAGACCAGCTAGCTGAGAAATAACCTTTACTATCTCCTCCTCTTTTTTAACTTCCAAACTTAACTATACTCGACGTACTAACGTCTCGTAATACCAAACGCACAATTTGAGCTTAAATCGCTTCGACGAAATTATGGAAATTTAGTGCGTTTGGTATAAAGAAAACAGTTCTGTTTTATAAATCTTACTACTATGTAGCTATTATTGGGTTAAATCAGTCTCATTCTTACTACTTTGTAACTCTATTTTACTAAAATGTAATTGTATCTCCTCTTTTAACTTTTCTAAAGAATAGTACGGATAACTAACTGCTTTCAATTGCTCTGCATCTAGGAGATCTTTTTTGCTTAGATAGATTAAAACCTTCTTTTCAGATTTCTTAATTTTTTTATAGAGGTCCTCTTGTTCTTTGATGTTTACTGATCCGCTGAAATCAAAGACAAAAACGACTAAATTTGCCAGCTCTTCCAAAACCAATTCTGCCTGTAGTTCAATCAAATTCATCTTATCTTTCCTGGCTAAGGTTCCCGGAACATCTAAAACTTGAATTTTTTTATCTTCAATAATCACATATCCGGCATTAATGCTCTTGGTGGTAAAAGCATATTCAGCTACTTTCGCTTTGGTACCCGTCAGCAGATTAAGTACGGTTGTTTTCCCCACATTGGGAAACCCATAGATGCAGACCGTAGGCATATCTTTAACATCCGGATAGGTGCGCATAATTTTTCTGCATTCTTCTAAATACTTTAAATTAGAATCAATCTGTTTGATTACTGAAGAAATTCGTCCATAGAACTGCTTGGAAAGCTCATAGATCTTATCTTTACCCGTTTCTTTAGTTATTTTCGAGGCAAATTCTCTTTGGAAGAACCTGATCTTTTGGATGGCCCAATTCATCGCTCCCAATGATTGTTTATAGAGAGGATAATCTAGGGTAAGATGCATCAATTTAAGATAAAAATTAGAAAGGTCATTGGTATGGGGAAAATATTTTAGATACTGGTTTAATCTCGAACAAAGCGCATCTTGAATTATATCTAATTTTAAAGTCTCTTTTTTTCTGATGATCTGGAGCCAATTTCCGCTAAGTTTCTGTTCTGTGCTTCTTAACCTGGCTTTGCCGAAGGCTAGGTCTAATAATTGTTTGTTTGTTTCTATTGGCGGAATGGTTTGGAAATTCATCTTAATTCCAAGAAAGAACCCCTCTTTTTTAAGGTTTTAGGTCTAGTTTAGGTATTTAAATCAAATAGAAAAACAATCTCTAACCATAAAATCTAAATTTTCAGACTAGTAACTTTACTAATCCCATCTTCGTTCATGGAAACTCCATAAAGATTATCTGCTTCTGCAATTAAAGAGTCATTATGGGAAATCACTACATATTGGGCTTTATTAGAATAATTTCTGATCAATTTCGCCAGAGTCTCAGAATTATGCTTATCCAGTGCAGCATCAATCTCATCTAGGATATAGAATGAAGCCGGCTGGTATTCCTGGATGGCAAAGATGAAAGATAGGGCAGTTAAAGTCTTCTCTCCGCCAGATAAAGATTTAATGTCCATATAACGGTTTCCAGTTAATTTTACCTTCACGCTTAAACCATCATCAAAGGGCTTATTGGGATTATCTAACTGTAAATAGGCATTGCCTTTCTTGAACAAAGAGGTAAAGATGCGCTGGAAATTCTCATTGGCATGATCAAAAGTTTTCATGAAATGATCTTTTTTCTTAGTCTCAATCTCGTTCATCAAGGTCATTACATCTATTTTCTCTTTGTCTAAACAATTTTTCTTATCCACTAAAGCATTAAATTCTGTCTCTACCTGTTCATACACTTCTAAAGCTTTCATGTTCACTGCCGACATCTGTCCTAACATAACTTCAAACTTATGAATTTCTGATTGTAATTCTTCCGGAGATTTATTCTTCAGAATTTCTGCATTTTTATAGCGATTAAACTCTTCTTGTAGGGCCGCTAATTTAGCTTTCACCTCTGCATTCTTAAGGGAAACTAAATTCATCTCCCGCTCAGAAGAGCGCATTTTTTCTCGGAGATTTTCAATATCATTTTCTGCTTTACCCACCTCGCTACCCAACTTTTCCCGTTGGCTGAACAAGGCCCGATATTTGGAATAGAATTCTTTGCTTTCTTTTTCTTTATCCACTAGCTCTTTATCTTTAATTTTTACTTTTTCAGTAAGGGCAATAATTTCAGTCTGGAACTGCTCTCCCTCTTTTTTATGCTGTTTCAGGATCTCATTAATTTTTTCCCGTTCCGGAGCAATCAACTGCTTGATCTGCTCTAAACTATTTTTCAGCTCATTTTCTAGATGAATTAATTCTTCTTTATTTTTCTGTTTTGATTCTTCGAAAGCGCTTAACTGCGCTAATAAACGTGGGTCTCTTAATTGAGAAACTTGTAAGCGTAAATTTTGTTTATTGGTCTTTAACTCTGCTAGGTCTTTATTAATCAAAATTATACTTTGTTGAATCTTGTTAAGTTTAGAATTGACTTCATTTAATCTGGTCTCGGCTTCTTTTCTGTAATCATTGGTTGCGGTTAAATCAGAATCTTCTAGATGCAAGACTTTCTCTAATTTAATCACTTCTCCTTCTAGCTCTCCTTTTAAGTTTCTTAAAGAATTAATTTCCTGCTCGTTAGCTGCCCGTTTGGTTTCTAGAGAAGAAATCACTCCCTGCAATTCAGCTAACTCTCCCTCAACTTTTTCTAATTCTTCTAAAGAATCTTTTTCTTGGAATCCTGCCCCAGACTGTTTGATAAACCCGCCTTTCATGATTCCGCTGGATTCAGCGATATTTCCGTCTAGGGTAGCCATCTTGATCGTTCCTATCCCTAATTTTCTGGCCGTCTCAATATTTTCTACAATTAAAGTCTTACCGAAGACATAAGAGAACGCTTTTTGAAATTGAGGTTTAAACGAAACTAAATTCAGGGCAAAATCATGCACTCCTTCCTTGCCCAAACATTTTTTATCTTCTACAGTCAAATCCGAACTTTTAACTTTATTTAAGGGAATAAAAGAAGCTGAACCGCTCTGGCTGTTCTTTAGGTGTTTAATACAATCTGCTGCTGTTTGATCATTATCAACAACCAAATACTGCATTCTATTGCTAGCGGACATCTCTAAAGCCAGGGCATATTTTTTCTTGACCTGTCCTAGTTCAGAAATAGTACCATAAACTCCTTTGATCTTGCTCTTTTTAATGCTCTCTACTGCTTTATTACTGGAATATTGGATGGAATAAGCTTTTGCCTGCAAAGCCGCCTGCCTCTCCTGTAAACTGGTAGTATTTTTTCGAGCATGAGAGAGCTGGGAGGCGAAACTGCTGTCTGAATCTAAACACTGGTTTAATCTCAAAGTAGCAGATTTGAAATCAGACTTCTTTTTCTGTAATTCTTTTAACTGGCTCTGGCTTTCTTTTTCTACCTCTTTAACTTTTTTGATCTTGTCTTCGATGGAAGCAAGCTGGAATTCTAATTTATCTTTTTCCCTAAGCAATTCCTGTTGTTCCTGACGGATTTTTTGTACTTCTTCCTGTTTCTGTTCGATTGATTTATCTTTACTTTCAATCTCTTCTTCGATCTGGTGTGAAGATTCAATCTTATGTTTCTTCTTGAATTCTCCGATCTGCCGTTCTAACTCTTCTAGATCTTTAGCTTTGGATTTAATCCTCAATCCTAAATCTTTTTGTTTTTCTGAGGAGGAGCTGGACTTCTCTTCCAGCTCAGTTAATTCCTGGCTGAACTGATCCTTTCTTTGCTGGATTTTATTGATTTCATCTTTTAAGGTAGAGATGCGGGTTTTACTTTCGGCAAGATTGACTTTCAGATCTTCAATCTCCCGATGGATCTTTAGTTGGTCTTTCTCTCCTTTCTGTTCGATTTCTTTGTTGATCTCCCCAATTTGATTTTTCTTTTCTTTAATCTGGTGGTTAAATTCCAGCACTTTTTTCTCTGCGCCTTCGACCTTACTTTTATACTGATTAGCTTCTTCATCTGCTTTTCCTCGAAGCTTTTCTTTTTCTTCAATCTGCAGGTGTAAGTTCGTAGCTTTATAAGAATCAATTCTATCTTTTAATTCCTTGAATTTTAGGGCCTGATCTCGATCTTTTTTCAGCTCTTTAAGATAGGTGCTCCGCTCTTTCAGAATAATTTCCGCATTATTTAGTTTTTCATCAACTTTTTCTAATTCTAGATTTGCTTTATGTTTCTTATCTTCATAGGCAGAAACATCGCTGATCTCTTCTAAGATCTTTCTCCGGTCTAGATGAGACATATCTACAAATCGAGTAATGTCTCCTTGTAAAATAATATTGTATCCTTCGGGATTGACTTTGGCGCTGGCTAGCATATCTAATACTTCTGTACGAGTATACTTTTTTCCGTTAATCCTATAGATACTATTACCATTTTTAGCAATAGTTCTGTTAACCACAATCTCTTCTTCTGGAACTGGAAAAACTTTACTCTTATTGCAGAAAGCTATCTCTACGCTGGCTTTAGGTGCAGGAGTTTTTTTCTTTCCGCCATTGAAGATTAAGTTGGCCGCTTTCTCTGCCCGCAATGATTTCGCAGAAAGCCTTCCCAGTACGAAACAAATCGCATCCCCAACATTGCTTTTCCCGCTACCGTTCGGTCCTAGAATGCAATTAAATTGGTTGCTGAAGGGAATATCTGTCTTATGGGCAAAACTCTTGAATCCATGAATGGAAATGCGATTGATTTTTGTCATAGTTTACAAAATATCCCCTGTTTTTAAACTAGAGAAAAATGTTTTTCCATTTTTCTCGTAACCTAAAACCCCTCTGGTCTAAAATGATTTCAGTTTTTTAGAGTCTAATCTTTAACTTTTAGTTTATAAATCTTGCTATTCTTGTCGACTATGTAAGAAAGATAGTTTGATTAAAGAGTAGAATTCTTCGCTTTTTACTTAGTAGCTTTCCCTATTACAAACTCACCCATTTTCTGACTGGTAGCTTTATAGAACAAGTAGCTGCCTACTTTTCCACTAAAAGTAGTGCTTAATTCTTTACCCTCTAGGTACAATTTTACCTCATTTCGGGTTAGTCCTTTCTTGGTTAAATCTGTCTCCTTAATTTTTAAAGTAATTTGTATATCTTTAAATTTATCTGCATCGGTAGAAGAGACCTTAAATCGAGAATAAGCTGTTCCTTTGAATTCCCAGCTTGCTTTTTTAACCTCTTCCGTGATTATTTTGGCGTTCTTAACATCGCTAATTAAGGTTAAGGTTAAATCTTTTAATCCATCTACATTCACTTCCAGAAACATCTTGTCTCCTGCTTTCAGATAAGAGATAGATTGGACTGCTTTCCCGCTTAAACTGGTTTCCTCCAGGCTGATTAAACTGATCAGTGGAAGAACCACAAATAGAGCTAATACTCCCCAGAAGGCTTTGCTTTCTTTGAAGTTATATTCAGTCCTCTTTTTTTCTGTCATTAAACCAAAAGTAAGATTAAAAAGTATATAAAGGTAACGCCTGAAGAAAAAAAGGTGGGACCTGGGGGACTTCCCGATAGTTACAAAAAGTAACCTTCTTTTGAACCCCCAACAACATGGTCTTCAGCCATGTGCTCTTCCAGGTTGAGCTAAGGTCCCAACGAAGAAATATAATTCGAGGCTTATTTATAAAGTTTTGTAGGGAAGAAGAGTTATACCTAAATCTTCAGCTATGCTTTCGTATCCATAATTCTTTGGAAATAATCTCGATATTGTTTTTCTACTTCCATATCCAATCCTGCTTGAACATATTCTGGGGCAGAAAGAACTCGTTCTTGTTCTGCGATTACGGAGATATATTCCACAAAACTGAATTGATCACCATCATAAGTTCTGATTGGCTGATCAAAGAAATGTTCTGTTCTTCTTTCTGTACTCCAAGGTTTTGTAATTTTATAAACGGTTACACTTCCTTTCTTTAATCTCAGTTCAGACCACCCGCACATGCTTCCATAGCGTTCCAATATTAAAATATCACCTTGAACTCCTAATTCCCAGGCCCGATGAATTTTTTCCCCTTTTTCGTTAGCAAATTCAAGCGGATATTCCCTAGTAATATCTCGTGTTCCCATACTTAAACTAGAAATAATTCTTTTCTTAAACTTTATGCCTTACTAACCATTTTCCAGAATAACTACCTAACATCCTACCGGCCTGCTGACCTTATCTACTTTCAGCTTAAAAGAAACTTCCTGATATAAAGGGTGAGTAATATCTTCACTTATTTCTCTTTCTCTTAAAGTAATAATCTCTTCGCTAAGGATTTCCCTGCCTTTTTTATAGATTATTTTTATGGGAACTACTGCCTGTTCTCCTTGACAATAATCCGGGCTTTCCAATATCTTCCATTCGGTAGCTCCGACTGTAGAATAACTGCCCTGTTTTGGTTTTAAGGTATATTCTTCCACTAAAGGCTGATAGACACAGAATGAGCCGGTTTTGGTAGCTAAACAAGTATCGCTAGTTTCAGAGATATGATCATCACATTGATTATCTTTAGCACAGGTCTTCTGCACTTTCTTTTCTGTAGGAGCAGAATAAATCACTTTTATTTTAACCCCATAAAAATTACAGCTTTTATCACAGACTTTCGTAGAATAAATGTTCGATAAGATGCTACATCTACTATTAATACAGAGTGTTCCCTGTTCACATTGGGAATTATCTGTACAGGCTGCGCCTTCTCCTACGCTAGGACCGCCTTCTTTAGCCAGATAGTCGCATGCTCCATTATTGTCTAAATCCAGGCAGCAGCCGTCTTTGCTGGGGTTAAGCAGATGGGGAGGCGTGCAGGTCACATCATAAGTGATCTCTCCTTTATCTCCCCCTACTTTTCCGCCGACGAGCTTCTCGAAATATACCGCCTGGCCGGTAGTTCCTTTGATCAAGAAAAATATTCCTGCAATCAAAAGCAGACTGATTACTATTATTCCCATCATTTTATTTTTATCTGCTCCTGGAGATTTTCTAGCTTGGCTAGGCTCAGTTAGGCTAGCCCGAGAAGAAGCAGTAGCTTTACTAACCCCGGTTTTTTTCTGCAGATAATCTTGATAATTCTTTCTTACTGTTTCTTTATATGCCCATTGAATATCTTTTTCCTGCCAGCCTGCTTTTAGCAATTGGGCTTTGATTTCAGGATATTTTTTCCCGGCAGTTAGTTGTTTGGTAATATAATTTGCAATCTGCGGGCTAACCTGTTGATTGGATTCTCCTCCTAAATTTCCATTAACCCCGACAGTTTTCCCTCCACTTCGGTTCAAGTAATACATCACTCCCAGGCCCACTCCTATAGCTAAAAGTACAATGAAGATTGCCACTAAAACTTTATTCCTGCTAAATCTTTTATCCAGATCATCTTGTAAAGTTACTAGTTCTGTGCTAGTTTTATTCAAACTAACTTGCACTCCCGCTAATCCTACGGCTACGCTGTTTACTTCCGTCTTGACTTGGTTCATCTGATCTAATTTATTATTAATCGCCTGCAGGTTAGAATTTAAAGTATTTAACTGCAGCTGCAGATTATTTGTAGTAGATTCTAAGAAATTAATCTGGTTCTGAACTGAGGTCAAGAGTAATTGTAAAGAATCTGTGTTAGTGGTTTCGGGAGTAGTAGTATCAATCCCGCTTGTATCCGGTGTAGTGATATCCGCATCAGCAAGCGTAGTATCTGCATCTCCTTCAATATCATCATAAGCGCAATAGCCTGTTTCTAAGTTACAATAAACCTCCATTCCGGTAGAACTAGCTAATTCCAGGCAGTCAATATCTTCTTCACAATACATCCCTTCGAAGTCTATTGCTAATGAGATTGGGCTTAAAATAAGGGTAAGTAAAACTAAAGTAAACACTATTCCAATTAACTTAACTCTCTTTATCATCCTCTTTTATTATGGGTAAGATTATTTTTATATTTATATAGTTATCGTTAATTAAGGGGAAGAAATCCGAAGAAAGAGCCCGGCAACTTATTTTAATTTTGAGCTTAAATTTCGATAATGCCTGAATTTGCTTAAATCATATTCTCTTAGCCAGATGGGAGCTTCGTCAGGATAGCGATAGCCTAAGATAAGATGTTTTTGGCCCATTTCATGAACCTGGCCGGCAACCTGAAGGTTTTCTGCGCTGAGCAGAACGATATCCCCCAGATCTACACCCGTTAGAGGAAATTCTTTTCGATCGTCCTGGTTTGGCCTTTCTGCTCCAGATTGAAGTACCTGCACTTCCTGGTTTTTACTCACCCTCTGGGCCAATAATCCATTGCCTAAGATTTTGCTTCTTATTCCAGAGAGGTAATCTCGAATATTCCCCTCAGAGTCTGGATCAGTTTGGGATAAGATAAACTTGAGATTACCAGGATTTAACCAGTGATCATTAATCGGAGATTTAAGATAGCCAACTGTAGATTGGTTCGTGCCCGGAGATAATATTATTAAATCTCCAACTTCTAGTTTAGCTTGAAGTTGGTAAAGTGGTGAAGTTTTCATGATTATACCTTGACAGAGTTATGTTGTTTAAATAGATTAGTAGAACCGAAAATATATTTTTAAAGTGCTGGGTTGCACAATTCCAAAGATAACTTTATAAAACTAATTCCATTTTCTCCCTGCAAGATGTTAGATATTAATTTCCTTAGGGAAAAACCTGAATTAGTTAAGTCCTCTGAAACTAGAAGAGGCAGGGATCCCAAGATAGTGGATGAAGTGCTTAAAACAGATGAACTCTGGAAAAAAGAGCTTAACGGGATGGAGAAGCTTAAGCATAAGCGCAATCTGGTTTCTGAAGAGATTAATGCTGCTAAAAAACTTAAAAAAGAAGCTGAAGCTAAGAAGAAGATCAAAGAGATGCAGCAGGTAGCTGAAGATATTCGATCAACAGAAGCAAAGGTCAACCAGCTACTTCTGAAACGGAATGAGCTCTTAAAAAAGATCGGCAATGTTCTTCATGAGTCTGTTCCAACCGGGAAAGATGATTCTGAAAATAAAGAATTAAAAAAGGTAGGCAAGATTCCCGTATTCAATTTCTTAATCAAAGATCATATCGAATTAGGATTAGATTTAGATTTGATTGATTTGGATACAGCTGCAAAAACTTCCGGTGCCAGATTCTATTATTTGAAAAACGAGGCAGTCTTATTAAGCCTGGCCTTGCAGAGATTTGCTATCGACCGTTTATTGAAGAAAGGTTATACTTTAATCCAAACCCCCTATATGCTTAATCGTGCCGCTTTAGAGGGGGGCGTAAATCTCTCTGAATTTGAGGATACCATCTATAAGATTGAGGGAGAAGATCTCTATCTGATTGGAACTTCTGAGCATCCTTTGGTCGCTTTAAAGAAAGACGAATTATTGAACGAGTCAGAATTACCTTACAAGATCTGCGGAGTGAGCGCTTGTTTCCGAAAAGAGCTTGGCGCCCATGGACGGGATGATAAAGGCATTTTCAGAGTGCACCAGTTCAATAAGGTTGAGCAGATCGTTTATTGTAAACCAGAAGATTCTTATTCCTATTTTGAAGAGATGCAGAAGAATTCTGAAGATATGTTCAAAGAATTAGAGATTCCTTTCCGAGTGGTCCAGATCTGTACCGGAGATATCGGCAATAAACAGGCTTTACAATATGATATCGAAGCTTGGATGCCTGGCCAGAACAATAAGCAGGGCAGCTATCGGGAAGTAACTTCCTGCAGCAATTGCCTGGATTATCAAGCGGTTACTTTAAACACTAAATTCAAAAAGAAAGACGGCACTAAAGCTTATCTGCATATTTTAAACAATACTGCTCTTACTGATACCCGTCCGATGGTGGCCATTTTAGAAAATTTCCAGACCAAAGAAGGTACCGTAAAGATACCTAAAGCTTTATGGCCTTATATGAATGGAATTAAGGAGATTAAAAAGAAGAGATAAACCTAGAAAGAAAATAAGAGGTGAAAAGATGGTAAAACAAAATTTAGGAAATTTGGATCGGATTCTTCGGTTTGGATTGGCTTTCTGGTGGTTAAGCCCCTTGGCTCCCCAATTTTCTTTAAATGGAGCATATCTTACTTTATGGTTTAATTTGATGACCGGTGTAAACACGTTAGTACCTATAATTGGATGGATAGCACTCATTGAAAGTTTCTTGGGCTGGTGCTGGTTGCATCAATTATTGCATATTCAAAATAAGTGAATATTGCCTTAAAGTCTTGAGATGTAAATACTACTAATAAAGTAAGTACTTCAGCAGCTAAGAAATCTTTATCAATAAAGCTTATTTTTAGTCTAAAATGAACCATTTAAGCCATCTCATCCTTAGTTTAGCCTTAGGAATTGGCTCTTGCAGTAATCTCAGCTCTTCTCCGGAAGGATTAGAAGCAAAAATTATCTCAGGAAAAGATATTGATTTGCCCACTACTAGTTCCGAAGAATTATTTCCAGATACAGTAAATAATGCCTTTCCAGATACTACTAAAAATAATGCTCAAAACCATGATTCTTTCCTCAATCTTTATTCTCCGGAAATTAGGTCACAGCAATACTTTTTTACTACTGTAGAAGATCATTATTCTTTTGGAACGACTTTCTCTGGATTAAGTCGTTTAAAATTAATTAAAGATTTTGCAGGTCAGGAAGGGCTAACCACTCAATTGGTTGATACCGAGGGATACTTTCTTTCCGTCTGTGATCATCAAGATATTTTATTTACAGATATTTGTGAATTAAATCTTCTTCAGTCAGAGGAGGCGCAACTTGTACTCTATCAGCAGAATGGTTCCGGAGAATCTTCAGTACTGACAATTATTGGTTTTGAAGAGAATTTCGGTGATGGATTAGTGCCGGTATATTTTAATCCTGATTTAATTCTCTCTCCCTCAGGGTTGTGATTATTAGAACCATTCGAAACTTTAATATAGAGAAAACAATTATCTCTTTCTTAATGAACATCATAAAATTTGGGGGATCTATCCTTAACCCAGACGGAAAATATAATCCGAAAGTAATTCAGGAATTTATTAAACTAGTCCAGGACAGCAAAGAAAAGTTTATTTTTGTAGTAGGTGGAGGAAAATTATGCCGTTTGATTCAATCCGCTTCCCAGCCTTTCTTAACCAATGCGCTTAAAGACAAGAATAAGATCTCTTTAGCTAATGATGAATTAGGTCTGGCCGTAACCAAAATCAACGCCAGTTATGTCTTAGATAAATTTAAGCGACAACTTAAAAGCCAAGTATATCCGGAAATTATTTTGGATCCCACCCAGAAAGTTAAATCAAGTGCCCGAATTTTCTTTGCCGGAGGCTGGAAGCCAGGCTGCAGTACCGATAAAGATATGATGATGCTGGCAGAAGCGTTCCAAGCCAAAAACGTTTTTAAGATTACAGACTTTCCGTTCGTAAAGAAAATTAAACCCCTTTCGCTTCTAAATAAATCTAAAGAAGAAAAAGAAAAAGTATTGAATAAAGCCGAAAATATTACTGCTATGAATTGGGAAGAGCTGCAGAATCTGGTTGGGACAAAATGGGTTCCAGGATTAAATACTCCTTTCGATCCGGAAGCGGTAAAGATCGGATTAAGATTAAGAAAACGATTGACTTTGTACATCGGAAAGAAAGAGGAGTTTTCTAACTGGATTAAATCCCAGAATTTCAGGGGAACAGTGGTTAAAGATTAAATCTTTACCTTAATCTAAATCTTTATAAATATTGGTTATATCTATCTGGTTATGGACTTAACTTATTCAAAGATTTTAGTTTTAATTTTAATATTTCTTGGTGAAGCTCTCTCCATTTATGCTGAGATGGTCGGAGCAAGAAGTAATTTTTTTACCTCAGAGCCTTTTTGGCAAATATTTTCGAAGATGTTTTTGTTAATCATTCTTGCTGGTGGGTTTTTAATCGCTGGATATATGTTAGGATTTGATGTTTTTAAAAATATTTGGATTGTCAGTGTTGCTTCCATAACTTCTATCTTAATAGTTGAACCAATCCTTGCTTGGGTAATTTTTCATCAAGTCCCGACTATTGGTGCGATCATAGGTTTTACCCTTGGCGCTATCGGTTTATTCTTCTCTATCTTTTTCTAAGCTTCTCATCCTATCTTTCAACTTGCATAATTAATATAAATAATGTTCTTTTACAGCCAGATTATGTCCTTATTCAAAGAGATGCTCAAGAGCGGAGAGACATTATTCCGAGATACCGTTGTTTTAGATTACGATTTCCAGCCGAAAATAGTCAAATTCCGGGAAAATGAGCAGCAGCGTTTTGCAGTAGCTGTCCGCCCGCTTTTGCAGGGTCATAACGGAAGAAACTTATTCGTTTATGGGGTTCCCGGCGTAGGAAAAACTACTGCTTGCAGGCAAGTTTTAAGAGAACTGGAAGATGAAACTGATGACATCGTTCCTCTTTATATCAATTGCTGGAAAGAAAATACCACTTTCAAGATTTTTTATAAGATTTGCGAATATTTGGGATTTAAATTCCTGCAGAACAAGAAAACCAGTGAGTTATTCTCGTTAATCAAAGAGAAGCTTAACCGCAAAGCAGTAGTTTTTGTCTTTGATGAGATCGACAAGCTGGAAGATACAGATTTCTTGTACACTATCCTGGAAGACATCTACCGCAAGAGTATTTTTTTGTTGACTAATTATCGTGATTCTTATTCTGAGTTAGATGAGCGCATCAGAAGCAGGCTTAATCCCGAATTCCTGAGCTTCCGCCCTTATAACGAAACGGAAATCGCTGAGATCCTTCAGCAGAGGAAAGAGTATGCTTTCGTCCAGAGTTGCTGGGATGAGGAAGCGTTTAAGGAAATCTCCGAGAAATGCACTGAGTGCAAAGACGTGCGGGTGGGATTGTACCTGATGAAAGAGGCAGGGAATCTTGCTGAGGAAAAGAGCTCTCGTAAGATTACCTCTCTGCACGTAGCCGAAGCAATCAGGAAAGCAGATGAGTTCTGCATCAAGCCGGTAGAGGGCCTGGATCCTGACTTGCTGTTGATTTTGGACCTGATCAAGGAGCATTCCGGAAAGAAAGCAGGTAACCTTTATGAAGTCTATAATCTGCGTGGGGGAGAGCTTAGTTACAAAAGCTTTTACCGAAAGATCATCAAGCTTAGCGAGGGCAGGTTCATCACTACGGAAAAAACTTCCGGTGCAGAGGGCAATGCTACGATTATTAATTATTCTTCTGAGAAGAAATTGACCGAGTTTTAGATGGAAAAATCTCTTCTATTCGCTCTTATTTTTCTTCTTCTAATTCACCAGTACCAGCAAAAAACTTAAATTCTTTTCAGCTTCTAAAGAATGGGGCGCGTTCTTCTCCATAAAGATTATCCTTCCCGGCTCCATTCTTATCTTCTCTCCCTGCAGGGTAAACCCGCCTTCACCCTCGATAACATAAACCATCCCTTCTTTGGTAGAAGTATGCTCAGATATTTCTGTCCCGGCAGCCATGCTGAATAAAGTCACTTCTTTTCTCTCAGTTTTAGAGAGGACCTTGCTGCTGATCCCTTCTTTAGGATATTCAATCATCGCTTTCAGGTTTTTATGCTTAAAAATCATTTTCTGGCCACCTCATTTAGAATCGTTAAGCATTTTTGTTCTGTGCTTCTAAGTTTGCCATTTACTTTCTCAAATTTCTCGGCTATCTTTTCCCAGTCAGGTTTTCCTATTGCTTCTTCAGCCATAGGATAAAGAATCTGGTTTTCTTTGAAGATATGCTCTTCCAGGAGTTGGGAATAATTCAGAGCATTAGAGACTAATCTCTCTTTATCTCTTTTTGCCAACCCCTCCCTCATTCCTTTTACAAAACCTCTTCCCAACTCATGCTCGTAGAGCATCTGGCTGATTGGATTGCAATGCATCTTCCCGTCTTCATCCTGACGGTTTATCTCCGGAAAAAGTATTTTCTCTTCTTTGGCATGGTGAAATTTATCAGCATAATTCTGGATGAAGAAAATAATTTTGTCCCAAAACTTTTGGTCTAATTCTTCACCGGTCCGGCTGGATTTATCTCTGACCAAGGCAATAATCTTTAAGATTATCTGATGTTCTTCTGATAGCATTTGCAGTGGAGTCATTTTAATCATTCACCTTCTTTTCTCTTCTTCTCATAATCCTCAATCGCTTTTCTTAAAGCCTGGTCGCCAAGAACAGAACAATGTATTTTTCGTGCCGGCAATCCGCCCAGAGCTTTAACTATATCTGCAGGAGTGATCTTTTTAGCCTCTTCTAGTTTCATCCCTTTGACCATCTCGGAAAGGATGGAGGTAGAGGCGATAGCCGAAGCGCAGCCGAAAGTCTTCCACTTGCATTCTTTTATCGTCTGAGTTTTCAGATCAACTTTAATGAACATTTCCATTACGTCCCCGCAATTATGTATAGAAAATGCATCTGTAGTATAAGTATGTGTTCCATTAGTCTCTAAATTATATATATTCCCCACATATTTCTGTGTAGATACTTTAGTAATTGGGGTGTAGAAAAAATCATAGTCAAACCAAGAGTTCCTTTGTCTACAAGCGTAATTCTTATTGTCTTCGTTTACAATAGAAATAATTTTATTTAAAGATTCTTGGTCTCCAACATGAATTCTATACACTGGTTGATGTTGCGCCCATTTGGATATTTTAGCTCCCTCATAATAAATGGATGGGACAATTCCTTGTCGAAGTAATAATATTTTTAACTGGTTAGCTAACTCTTTAGAGATAGTAGCAAATCCTGCTCGCGGAAACTTTCGGGTAGTATTAATATGTCCATCTCCTCTCCACAATCCACAAATAAGTCCGCGTTGCTTTTCTAGGGGCAGAAACATCATAAATTGGGGAATTCTTTTATTCTGTGCACCACAACCAAACCATTCTTTGAATAAGTCAGATAAATGTACACTATACACCATTACACTACACTTATGTTGTTTCTCATCTTTTATAATTACACTTTTTAACTTAAAATATTTATCTAAGAGTTGAACCACATCCTTAATATAACTTTCTTCATTAATGTTAAACGAAAAAGCTACTTCTGTGGATTTTACTAATCTCTTTCTGGTGCTTCCCTCTGAGATAAAGTAGCCAAATAAACGCATAGTTGCTGAGTTAATCTCTATCTTTGGTGGAAGTGCTTTACTTTTAAAATCATATCTCTTCTTTACGGATTTAATATCAACCAGATTAATATCTTGAACTGAATTCGTGCGTGGATAAATTATAAAGTCATTCTTCTTTAAAACTCCGGCCTGATTCCATTCAGGGGCTAGGTTAGTTTTGTTGAGGGTATAATTATATTTATGTCCTCTTGGTCGTTTTATAGAGAAGATTAGATGGTCAGGAGTTAATGCAATCTTTCCAAGCTTAGTTTGCAAAATAGCCAAATCTCCAGTATAATTTCTGCTTTTGGTTTGTAATATCTGATTGTAAGTTCCATCAAATCCAAGTACTCTTTGTTTCTGAATCAATTCGTTGATGGGAATTATTTCATTTTCAGCGATGATTGATGTATCTGGAACAACACAAGCAGGACTTCCCACCATTCCATGTCCATCCGCTTTTTTCCTATACTCCTCTAATTCCGCATCACTTTTGAACAGATTTCTGGGATGAAAAAAATGATCTTTTACTGTTTGGGTATATAACCAATATTGGCCCTCTTTACCTTTAACTTCGGCTTTTTCATCTTCGTCTTTATCATTTATTTCTTTCTTGCTCATTTTCTAATCTCCTTCTCGTTAAGATGCACCGGCGAAATTTGCCTTAAAGATTTGATGATAGGAATTAATTCTTTCACCGTATAATCCAATTCTTCTTTAGTAGTTTTCTTTCCGAGGGTAAACCTGATTGAGCCATGGGCTGCGTCATGTTTCAGGCCTATCGCATCTAGAACATGGCTGATCTCTAATATTTCAGAACTGCAGGCAGAGCCGGTAGAGACCATGATCCCTTTTTGATCTAGATATAATAAGATTGACTCTCCTTCTACGTCTAAAAAAGAGATATTGGCATTATTGGCTAATCTTTTGGTCGAATGCCCGTTCAGAAAAGTTTTCGGAATTTTTCTGAGCACTTCTTTAATAAAATAATCTCTTAAATTACTTAATCGCTTATTCTCCGCTTCTTTTTCTTTCTGGGCCAATTCTAAAGCTTTAGCAAAACCAACCATGGCTGGAACGTTTTCTGTACCGCTTCTTAAACCAAACTCCTGTCCCCCGCCCTGCATTAAAGGATACATTTTTACTCCTGCTCTTTTATAGAGTATGGCCACCCCTTTAGGCCCATAAATCTTTGAGCCATTTAAAGTCATTAAATCTACTTTTAATTTGTTCACATCTAGATCTAAAGCTCCCCCTGCCTGACAAGCATCGGTATGGAACAGAATTTTATGCTTCTCCGCAATCGCACCAATCTCTGCAATCGGCTCAATCGTCCCGATTTCATTATTTGCATACATGATGCTAATTAAAATAGTATCTTTCCTGATTGCCTTCTCTACCTCTTTTGGATTAACCAACCCTTCTTTGTCTACTTCCAGGTATGTTACTGTAAAACCATCTTTCTCTAAAAATTTACAAGTTTCTAGAACTGCAGGATGTTCAATCTTGCTGGTAATGATATGTTTACCTTTCTCTCGATTGGGATAGGCAGTTTCTTGGAGAGCTAAATTAATACTTTCAGTTCCGCCGGAAGTAAATATTATTTCTTCAGGTTTAGCCTTGATTAATTCCGCAACTTTTTCTCGTGCTTTGGTAACCGCTTCTTTAGCTTCTAATCCTTTCTGATGTAAACTTCCCGGATTGCCATATTTCTCTTTGAAGTAGGGCATCATTACTTTCATTACTCTTGGATCCAAATAAGTTGTCGCGGCATGGTCCAGATAGATCTGTTTTTGGGTCATTTTAATTTTTTATAATCTTGAATATACCCGGATTTAATTTTTTATTTCTGATGGCAATAAGGACAATTCTTGCTTTTCTGCAGGGCACAGACCTGATTGTAAATCTTGCAGACGATTCCTTTTTCTTTCAGCAATTGATTCAAGCGAATGATTTCTTCTCCTAAACTATTTTTATTCTGAACTATTTTTTCTATAGACCTTTCAAGTTCTTTTTCCATCCCTACATCAAAGATTTCTTCTTTAGCCCGTTTCTGTTTTTTGTATTGGGAGATGGCTGCAGGAGTAACTCCCATCAATTCTGCTACTTCTTTTTGAGCCAGGCCTCGCTCTACCAGTTTCAGGGCGATTTTCTTTCTGATTGCCGGAAGGATGTACCAGACCTCAATCTCTTGAGGGAAGATTAATTTAACCATTTTAATTTTTGTTAGTATCCGCCAGGACAGTCTGAGCATCTGCTTCCAAAGCGGAAGGCTCCGCAGCAGGTACTTTTTACCCAGGGGCTGGAAGCAGCTACTGAATAGCCCTCGCTAGAGCTGGCACTATCCGGAGCATAGCCGATTACTTTGTATCCTCTATTAGCGCTTTGATATTTCATTTTAGCTTTAATTAACTATTGTTAACTTATTTATAAAGTTTATGGAAATTTTGAGTATTTATAGGATCATAACTCATTATAACCGCCCCATCGTAAAAACCTTTATAAAAGACCTTTCTTTACTTTATCAGATGATAGATGTAAGCGGTAATGTTTTCTTGCAATTAGGAATAATTACTATTCTAGCCGCGGTAGCCGCTTTCTTTCTGAGATTGATTAAACAGCCTCAGATCTTAGCTTATGTTTTAGTAGGTATTCTCATTACTCCTATATTTAAGGTCATTACCAATACCTCTTTTATCGAAGCTATGTCTTCTATCGGAATAGCCTTCCTGCTCTTTACGGTAGGATTGGAGATGGACCTTAAAAAACTTAAAAATGTAGCTTTGATCTCCAGTTTAGGGGGAGCGATCCAGATCTGTGTGCTTTTCATCGTCGGCTATATCATCTCTCTGCTTTTAGGTTTCGTTAGTTTGGAAGCAGCCTATATCGGTTTAATGCTTTGCTTCTCCTCTACTATGGTAGTGATGAAACTTCTCTCGGATAAGCGTGAATTAGACACCCTCCATGGGAGAATAATAGTGGGCATCTTATTATTGGAAGATATTATTGCTATTTTTGCCCTATCTATTCTTACTACTTTGAATGGGTTTTCTTTTAGTTTTCTGGGGATAGCAGTTTTAAAGTTCTTTTTTATGTTCGCTCTGGCTTTCTTAGCCAGTAAATTTATCTTTCCGCTTACTTTCCGTTTCGCAGCTAAGAATCAGGAATTATTATTGATCAGCTCGCTAGCGGTCTGTTTCGTCTTTTCCCTGGCTTTTTATTATCTGGGATTTTCTATCGTCATCGGCGCTTTCATTGCCGGGATAGCTTTAGGTAACTTAGAATATAACTATGAGATTATCGGTAATGTCAGAAGCTTAAGAGATTTTTTCGCTTTGATGTTTTTTGTCTCTCTGGGCATGGCCTTTTCACTTTCTGTAATCACTAAACTCTGGCTGCCTCTTATAATTATTATGGTCGTGATTCTTCTGGTCAAACCTTTTGTGACCATGCTGGTCTGTTCTCTATTCAAATATACTAAAAAGCCTTCCTTCTTAACTGCTATCTCTTTAACTCAGATGGGAGAATTTTCATTGATCTTAGCCTCGGCAGGAGTAACTTTAGGCCATATCTCTTCAGAATTATTTTCTTTAGTGGTCATCATCGTACTTTTCTCTATCACCTTAACTTCTTATTTAATTAAATATGATGATTGGCTTTACAACCTATTCGAAAAACCGTTAAAAATATTTGATCTCTTCACTACGGAAGGCCTAGAATATTTACCTTCAGAAGTCAAGCCCAGCATCATTCTCTGTGGTCATAACCGTATCGGATATAGTATTCTCCAGAAGATGAGAGATATCAAAAAGAAAGTTTTAGTGATAGACTTTAATCCTGAAATTATTTCTTTGATGGTTAAAAATGGTTATCATTGCCTTTACGGAAATGTTGCTGATGAAGAGATCATCCGGAAGATGAACTTAGAAAATATTACCCTTTTGATTTCCACCGTTCCGGAATATGAAGATAATTTATTATTGCTAAAAAAAGTCCGGGCAGTAAACAAAAAAGCGAAAGTTTTCCTTACCGCCAATGATATTGATGATGCTTTAAAATTATATAAGAATACTGCGGATTATGTCATCCTGCCCCATTTCCTGGGCGGAGAGCACGTTAGTCATATCATCAACGAGCATCGCAATCAGAAATTGGATTTAAAAGAGGAGAAAGATCGGCACATCAAGCACCTCCAGGAGCGGAAAAGAGTCGGGCAGGAGCATCCGAAACATAATTAGATGCATTATTTTTCTTATCAGCAATACCTTTTTATATTCTAATCATTCTTAATCTTTGAAATGATTGAATTAGAAAAAACTTATCTAGCGAAATTTCTTCCTTCCGGACTAGAGCAATGCAAAAAGAAAGAGATTATCGATATTTATCTTCCCACTAACCATCGCCATCCTACTCTAAGAATAAGAAAAAACGGGGAGAAGTATGAAATTACCAAGAAAGAGCCTTTACTTGATGACCCTTCCGAGATGAAAGAAGAGACTACTACCTTAACTAAAGAAGAATTCGAAGAGCTTAATCGCAGTGTAGCCGGGAAAAGATTAAGAAAAATTCGTTATTATTATCCTTACCAAAACAGGATTGCGGAGATTGATATTTTTCAGGATGCGTTTAAAGGTTTAATTGTAGTAGATTTTGAATTTGAGCGAATAGAAGACAAGAATGCTTTTACTATGCCAAAATTCTGTCTGGCGGATATTACTCAGGAAGAATTCACTGCCGGCGGGATGCTCTGCGGAAAGAGTTATGCGGAGATTGAAGAGGTTTTAGGGAAGTACGGGTATAAGAAGATATAAAATTAAAATAAAAAACTAATCTTACAGATGTTTCCTAGCCTTTTCCACTAAAGGCAGGATCGCAGAAAGCTCTTCTTTTCCTACTCTTCCTAATTTAGTGAACTGGTATTCACCGGCAGCGGTTTTATTCTCACGGGTAATCTGTAATTTCGGCTGACCGTTATTATAAGAAAATACTGCTACAGTAATTTTACTGCGATCAAATTCTGCGGATTCTGAAAAAACTTCTTTATCTAAACTTTTATCGAAACCTGGCATTTTTATACCCCTCCATTATTATATAATTAAATTAACCATATTATTATATTTAATATATTATAAAACTTTCGGCGGATTTTAGTCAGATTCAGTTATACCGATTCTTTCTCGCAAACCTGGAAAAACGGTCTCTTTCTTCTCCCCTTCCTCTTCCAAAAGATGGCCGTCCCTTTTGATATTGTTCTCTCGGCCTTTCCATCCGAACTACCTTTACTTTTTCTAGTTGAGGAGCTTCTAGCCTTTCGATCTTAAAATCTCTATACTCTTTTAAGATCTTAGAAAAATTATCATAATCATAATCGCAGAGTAGGTTAACTACTTTTCCTGATTCTCCGGCCCGGGCAGTCCTGCCGATCCGATGGACATAATCTTTATGGTCTCTAGGGAGATCATAATTGTAAATATGAGAGACATTATCCACATGTAGTCCTCTAGCCGCTACATCAGTACAGACTAATACCTCTACTTTAGCTTTATTGAACAATCCCATGGTCCTGGTACGTTTATTCTGGGATAATCCTCCATGAATTGCAATAGCATCAATCCCATTGACACTCAGATTCTTTTCCACAAAATCAGTATTGCCTCTGGTATTACAAAAAACCATCACTAATCCAGAAGTATCCTTCTTTAATAAATGTATCAATAAAGATAATTTCTGATTTTTTTGTACATCATAATAAACTTGTTTAAGTTTGCTGGGATCAACATATTTTACTGTTAATACCTCCTGAGGATTAATCATGTACTTTTGAGTCAGGTTCTTAATCTCAGAAGAGATAGTCGCAGAGAAAAATAAAGTTTGCCTTTTTCTGGGGCAGGCCTGGATGATCTGTTCCACATCTTCGATAAATCCCATCTCCAGCATCCGGTCTGCCTCATCTAAGACTAATATCTTAATTCTCGAGAGATTGATGGTTCTTCGATTGAGATGATCCAATAATCTTCCGGGAGTTGCTACTACCACTTCTGCCCTGCGCAGATCGCTGATTTGAGGATTGATAGCTACCCCCCCGTAAATGGGGATAATGCTTAATCTTTTATATTTTGAGAATTGTTTTAATGATTCTTTAACTTGTTCTGCTAATTCTCTGGTAGGAGTCAAAATTAATGATTGTAAACCTTCTCCTGGAACCGTCTTATCTATTACTCCGCAGCCGAAGGCTAGAGTTTTACCTGAACCGGTAGACGATTCTCCGATAACGTCTCTTCCAGACATGATCAAAGGAAGAGCTAACTCTTGGATTTGGGTAGGTTGAGTTATTCTCAGATCTTTAATTGCGTTTAATAATTGCGGGCTTAGGCCCATATTTTCAAATACGTTCATATTTTTCACCTTAGTTTATACTTTTTATTCAAAAGTACTTTTAATTAATATTTAGCATTCTTCAAGAAAAAGCGTAAGGTTAAACGATTGGATCTAACAATTGCCTTTTCGTCAATAATTGCGTGATATTATAATCATTTCTTTTGAACTAGTATATAAAACTATCTTTTTTCTTGGTCGAAGAAGGCCAAAAGTTCTCTTTAATCAATTTAGCTACATCTTTTAATTCTGCTTCCGGAGTTGCTTCTCTGCTTCCTGGCCGGTACAGGAATTTTCTGGGTTCATATTCGGTTATCCCGGCGTCTCCCTCTTTTCTGGGAAGCAGGTGTAGGTGCAAATGCGGAACATTTTGTCCAGCAATAGCGCCTTCATTCCAGGCGTAATTAAACCCTTTCGCAGCAAAAGCAGAGATTAATCCAGTTCTGATTTTAAGCAGTAGATCAAATATGGCCTTGAATTCTTCTTTGGAAAGTTGGTCAATTCTAGAAATACATCTCTTCGGGCAGATGAGCACATGTCCGGGAACAATAGGAATGTTAGTTGGAAAGGCGAAAGCTAATTTATTTTGAATGATAATTCTTTCTTTGATTTCCGGTAAACTGCAAAAAGTACAATTCATTTTAAACTCAGACTTTTCTTCTTAATCGCTCATACTCTTCTTTTGGTAATTTAATTTGTTTAAGGATCTCTAATAATAAACCTTTACCTAAATCCTCATTTCCATGAACAGGTACAACCGTCTTTTTTCCATCTGGATGGAAATAACGAACATGACTGCCTACTTGATGTACTTTCTGAAATCCTAATTTTTCTACTAGTTTACACATCTGTCTACCCGAAATTAGAATAAGTTTAGGTATTGGCAGTAATCTCGACTTGCTGCAAGCCGATAAATTTCATCAGAGGCAATTCTTCCTTTTCTGCTTCTAAACAGACCTGAATAGCTTCTCTTATCCTTTCTAAAGCCTGTTCACTAGTCTTTCCTTGAGTATAGCAACCAACTATATCCGGCACTTTTGCTACAAAAATTTCGTCTTCATCTTGTTCAATGAGAACAGTAAATATTCGCGTGGTCATATTTGATTAAATTGAATGAGAATATATAAATTTTTTGGAGAATTTACTCAAACATCCAAGTTCACTACATCTTTAGCATGTTTCTCGATGAATTCTCTTCTGGGCTCAACTTCTTCGCCCATCAAGACCGTAAACATCTGGTCTGCAGCTACCGCATCTTCAATATTAATTTTCTTTAATGCTCTTACCGTAGGATCCATAGTCGTCTCCCATAACTGTTTTGGGTTCATCTCTCCCAGGCCTTTATACCTTTGCACTCCCGTTCCCTCGCCCATTAAAGCCAGATGCTTATCTTTTTCTGCATCAGTATAGACATAAACTATCTGTTTGCCTTTCTGTAGGCGATAGAGTGGAGGCATGGCGATATAAACATGCCCAGTTTCGATCAAAGGGGTCATATAGCGGTAAAAGAAAGTTAATAGCAAGGTCATGATATGAGAACCATCTACATCTGCATCCGTCATGATGATGACTTTTCCATAGCGCAATTTTTCCAGTTTGAATTCCTCCCCTACTCCCGTACCTAAAGCCGTAATTAAAGAGATAATCTCTCGGTTTTCCATGATTTTATGCAATCTTGCTTTTTCTACATTAATAATTTTTCCTCTCAGCGGAAGGATGGCTTGGAATTCCCGATTACGGCCTTGTTTTGCCGAACCTCCGGCCGAATCGCCTTCCACTACATAAATCTCGCATTTGGCTGGATCGCGATTAGAACAATCCGCTAGTTTTCCAGGCAAGCCAGCACCGTCTAAAGCTCCCTTCCTTCTAGTCAATTCCTTGGCTTTCCTGGCTGCTTCTCTAGCTCTGACTGCATCTAAGCTTTTTTCAATGATTAGTTTAGTTACCTGAGGATGTTCTCCGAAATAGATGTTTAATTCATCATTAACTACCGAAGAGGTAATCCCAAACACCTCACTATTTCCCAGCTTTGTTTTGGTCTGGCCCTCGAATTGGGGTTCGGGCACTTTTACTGAAACTACTGCGGTCAAGCCTTCGGCAACATCTTCTCCGCTGAATTTGAGGTCTTCTTTAGGTTTCAGTTCTTTAAGCTGGTTATTTAAGATTCGAGTTAAAGCGGTCTTAAATCCAGAGAGATGCGTTCCTCCTTCCATGGTATTAATATTATTTACGAAAGTAAAGACATTCTCTTGGTAGCCGGAATTATAGCGTAAAGCTATTTCTACTATCACTTCATTTTTTTCTTTCTCAAAATAAATCACTTCATGCAGAGGATTCTTATTCTTATCCACAAAACTGACAAATTCCCTGATTCCTCCCTCGTACTTAAACAGCTCTTGTTTATTTTCTTCTCTTTCATCAATCAAAGAAATTTCTATCCCCTTATTCAAAAAGGCTAATTCTCTTAAGCGTTTAGCCAAAACCTCATAATGATAAACAGTCTCAGTAAATATCTCTGCATCTGGTTTAAACTTTACCCTTGTTCCTCTTTCGTTGGTATCCCCTATTACTTGTAATTCATCTATTGGATTACCTTTAGAATAATGTTGCAGATGAATCTTCCCCTCTCTCTTTACTATAATTTCCAGCTCTATCGAAAGAGCGTTAACTACAGATAAACCCACTCCGTGCAATCCTCCAGAGACTTTATAGCTGCTTTTATCGAACTTACCTCCGGCATGAAGTTTAGTTAGGGCTACCTGTACCGCAGGAATCTTTAATTGAGGATGCATTTCTACTGGAATGCCCCTTCCGTTATCAGTAACTGAAATGGTATTATCTACATGGATAATCACCGTAATCTTATTACAAAATCCAGCTAAAGCCTCATCAATAGAATTATCTACTATTTCATAGACCAGATGATGTAAGCCATTAATACCAGTAGAACCAATATACATGGCCGGCCTTCTTCTGACCGCTTCCAGCCCTTCTAGTACCGTAATCTGGGCCGCTCCGTAGGCCTGCTCTTTAGGGGCATTTTTAGCTGGTTCTGCCCCCTTTTTGGGCGCTTCCGGCTGGTTTTCTGCTGTTTTTTGGGCCTGGTTTTCAGGCTGGGTAGGATCCATTTTTAAAGATAATTTTAGGTTAATTTTAAGCTTTCTTTTTTCTTATTTATCGACGATAAAACTTAAGAAATAAGAGATTTTTCGGGTTTATAAAACTGTCGGTGTTTAGGTTAATCAGATCCGATTTCACTGCCCAGCAACTCTCTCCCTCAGCTTACCGACTCTTCTCTTTCCTTCTTCATCTTCTCTACACTTTTCTTAAAGAATTCTATTTGTTTCTCTGAGAGATGGCCATATTTAAGGCAGTTAATCTTAATCGAACGTAAAAAAGAGTTTTCTTTGTAAAATTCATCTGGGATATTCAATAATTTCTTCAGCTTAAGGTCTTTGATCACTCCCACCATCTCTCCTTTTTGGCAGTCATAACATAAAGGAAACCTGCTCTTCCAGGTAACAATAACATAATTCTTTTTACAACGGGCACATTTCTGTTTGTATTTGAATGCAGGCATTTTTTTAATTGTATTCTACTCTATATATTCATTCCCGGCTTTATAAACTCTCTCTATTTAAATCGGATTTTTAGCTAGAATTAAATTAGGATGATTCTCTTTAGTCTTAGTAATAACCTTCCACCATCTTCCCATCTTTTCCTTAACCGAATTCCAGGTTTTCTGTACTGGTTCCCATCTTTTAGCAGAATAATCTGCAATAAATTCCTGAGCAATGCTTAATTCGTTTAATTCTATCCCGACTATTCTCGCCCCCAATAAAGTATCATAAACAATATCCCCCTTTCTTTCTCGCTGTCCTCGCTGCAGTCCTGCTTGGATTTGTTCCAATTTCCCTTTTTGTCTATAAAGGGGGTAATAAACGTTTTCATCTAACCCCTGAGAAACCGCATAATCTAAAGCTTGCAGATAGGCTTGAGGAGTTTTCTCTTTTTTTAGACGATTATATTCATTCTCTACCGTTTGCCATTTTCTCCAAGAGGTATAAGCCAGGTCAATTAAATTAGCAGAAAAACTTTTTTGGATGGCCCATTCTAAAGCTTGACGGGCAGAATAAGCATTACGCATTTTGACTAAAGTAAAATAAGCTCCATCTCCAGAATTGTTGATCTTAACCTGACTAGACCTAAGGGCCTGATCAATTTTAGCTGTTAAATTTGTATCCTCTAAACTTTTACTCAAATTTTGAAGATAAGTATTTCTAGTACTTTCTAACTGAAGATTAGATCTACATTCTTCCGCTTCTTTCAACTGTTCAATAAGAGAATAATCTCTTAGTTTTCCTCTCTGGATTAAATCTTTAGCTTTAATTATTGAGTCTTGATCCCCCTGCTGGATCAGGTCTAAGCAATAAGTACGCAATTTAATTTCTGCTCTTTGTACCAGAGGTCTCTTTCCGAGATATTCTCGAGCTATTTCTAGCGCTTCTATGGTTTTATCTCCACCTTCTTGCTGGAGGGCAGTTTGGTATTGATCATATTTTTCTAGAGCAAAATTAACCGCTTCTCCGTTTACAAAAGTACTTCTTCCCGCCACTTTTTCCCACTGTCCCTCCACTTCCATCTCTAAAGAATCAAAAATACGGTGCCAATAATTTTGTTTAGTGCGAGAATTGTAGACAGACTTAATCCCTAAATCCTGTAAAGCTGAGCTTGGAGCTGTAGAAACCATCTCCTCTAAGTCTAACTTTAAAACCATTTTTTATTTAAAGAATAAAAGATTATATATATATTTTTTGTCTTAACTTTCTTGGGACGGGTTTAGATTATTTAATCATTTGTAACTTTTTTACTAAACCTCATCCACTCTCCAATGGGGCTTGACTCCTAGGTCTCCAAATTCTTTTCTGCGCAAATAACCTTCCCAGGCGATCATCGCTCCCTGATCACCGGCTAAATCTCCCGGAACTTTGTAAAAAGTCGCTCCTCTTTCTTTACACATGATGGAAAGCATCTCGCAGAAACGTTTGTTTGCTCCTACCCCGCCTACTAGCAACAATTCTTTTTTATCTGTATGGGCTAGACCTCTCTCTGCTACTTCTATGACCATGGCAAAACAGGTCTCCTGCATGGAATAGCAAAGGTCCTCTTTGGAAGCTCCTTTATTAAGCAGCTGTTCTGCTTTGGTTAGGATGCCCGAAAAACTTACGTCCATGCCTTTAACCACATAAGGCAATTCTATATATTTACCTTTTTTAGCTAACTCTTCCATTTTCGCTCCTGCCGGAAAGCCCAGATTCATCATTCTGCCAAATTTATCCAGCATATTTCCTAGACCTACATCTAAAGTTTCTCCTATTACCCGATATTTCTTTTCTTCATAAACCACTATTTGGGTATTAACCCCGGAAACATAGAGGTAGAGCGGGTCTTTAAGCTTATTGTAAACTTTCCCTATGCTTAAATGGGCCGCGCAATGGTTTATCCCTACAATTTCTTTCTGATATTTTTCAGACCACTCTTTGACTTTATTATATCCTGCCCATAAAGCTGGATCTAATCCCGGGCCTGCAGAATAAGCGATAAAAGAAATTTTCTGCCAAGATACTTTCGCTTCTTTTAAAGCTTTTTGAAGTACAATTTCAGCTATCTTCTGGTGATGTTCGACCACTTTTTCTGGGACCATCCCTTGATCTTTAGATTCATATCTATCATAGACATTAGATAAGACCTTGCCTTTATCATTTACAATTCCCACTCCGAAAGTATGGGCAGTTGATTCCACTCCTAAAATGATCATTTTAGTTAAGTTATCACCAGAAGTTTAAAAAAGTTTTCTGTGCAGATGAGGATTAATATAATTTACCCTTTGCTGGAAAGTGTTAAACCATTTATTTCACTTAGTACTTACCCCCCACATTACTTTAAAATATTCCCTAAACGAATCTGCGGTCTCTTTATTTCTGATTAAAAAAGTAATTGGCTCTTGATTCAAAATGGCAATAATTGTATAATCTTTGTAAATATTAATTGCTGCTGGAGTTGTACCTTTCAAATATTTCGCTTCAACAAATTTAGACCTTTCTTGCGATTCAAATAAACCTCTTGACGATTCATTAAAGATAATTTTCGATTTGATCTTTTTCTTTATTCTCTGCTGATGAAGCCTAGAGAAAAATTGCTGGATCTGCATCACCTCTTCCCCTTTCCCTGCTCCAAAAGCATAATACCTTTCTTTAGGGTTAAATTCGGTTATTAGAACATTAAACGCATTCTGCATTCCTTTCAATCCAATAAAGATTTCGGCTATTTTATTCTTCCCTGTAAGAGTTTGTTGTAATAGCAGTTCTGGAAGAATCTGTTTTATTGATTCTTTCTCTAGATGAACTTCTTTTTCTTTTTCTTCAATATACCCCAGAAGATTGTGCGGATCTGTGGCACTAAAGTATTTCGTAGATTCTTTAATGACATAGCTTACTAACCCTTTATTCTTTAATCTTTCCAGAAGGTCATAAATTTTTGAACGAGTTACTTTAGCCTCATCAACAATAGGTCCGGCTGTAGTTTGACCTAACTTCAATAAAGCAAGGTACACGCTTATCTCACTTTTTGTTAGTCCTATTCTTTCAAGAGGTTTTGTATCCATTTTTAGGTTAGATTATTCTCAGATTTATAAATATTCCTGTCTGTACCCTCTTTAGGGGGGCACAAATATTATATACCTCAGTGTTGTCACTATAAGATAAATTATAGAAAAAAGTGATCAAAATGGATGAAGCAGCAGAACGGGAATTGGATACGATTGCACTTAGAATACTTCAACGTAGAGGACTTTATGCTGGATTTGTATTAAAAGATTATCAATTCCTTAAAAATAAAGAGCGCATTATTGCCAGAAGTAAAGGAACTGAAATAGTACCCTTAGAAGAGGCTATTCTAGATCTGAACCGTAATGGTGCAGATGAAACTCAGCTGATGCCTAAAGCATTTTTATCAAGCACTTCAGCGGAGAGTAGGAACACTTACCGTTTTGGGTACCAAGAATTAATTGTTTATTTTGCAGTCGGAACCTATTTACCTAACCCTGATTGGGAATTAGGTTTAATCAGTTCTCATATGCCCGGAAGCCCCGGTGGCGGAGGCTGGGGCCTCAATGGAACTAGAAAACTTCAATTAGCTCAGAAACCACTTGATAAACATTTTAATTGGGAGAACTGGATTAAAAGTACCCTTGCTTGGGCATATGAACACTATGACGGAAAAATATATTATATCTCCAACGAAGATGAATCTTTCGCTACTTTATTACGAATGGCAATCGGATTAGCAAGAGTTAAATAAAGATTTTTTCGTTTCACTTTCCTTTCTTCAGTCTATCTCCATAATACTTCACTTCTTTGCCGAAGATCTCTAGATCGCGAGCATCAATTCTCGCAGCAGTCGCTTCAATATCATAACTAACCCTTCTAAAAGTAAGTTCTTTGGCAGTTGAATCATAGACTGCGTATCCTGCCAAAGGACAGGAATCTCTCGCTTGCCCTACGCTAGGTATGGATACAAACACATTTTCTAATCCTGCTAAAGAGAAAGTTGATTCAGTTGGATCCCAAGCTCTGCTGGAACGGTCTAATATGGGAGAAACAGATCGATCAGGCTCAATTTTCGGATCAATTATTACCCCTAAAGCCATTGGACGATGGGTATGTCCGCTGAAACAAATTTTTCTTTTAAATTCCTGATCACTAAAGATTTCCCAGAGATCTTTTGGTCGAGAATAATAAAAAAAATCTTTTCTAGGTAAAGGCAACCCATGGCTGAAAATAAGTTGGCCCTCTGATGCCATATACCTTTGTTGACGGTACAAGCCCATTAAACTGGCAAAATTTTCCGGGCTTAATTGTTTTCTGGTCCATTCCCATTGTAGGAATAATTCTTTACTTTGTACAGAATCATTAATGGGATGAGCTCTATCACAAACCGAAACCTCATGATTGCCCAGAACCATTTCGTCTGCCAGATCAAAAGTAATTCCCACACAGCTGTCTGGCTCTACTCCATAACCTATTTGGTCTCCAAGAAAAATGATTCTTTCTATTCCAGAACCAGTTTCTCCAGCATCGATTGCTTCAGTAGAAATATTTTGCTTCTGCAAAGCTCTGATAATTTTATCTCTGGTTTTTGCGCTGGGCTCGAATTCAAGAACGTAATCTATTAAGCAGGCAGTTAAAGCATCTTGGTTCGCATGGATGTCTGCAAAGAGGAAGTATTCCATTTTTATCTATTCCTAATTTAAACCTCTTAGAAACCAAACTCCTCTAAAATAAGTTAACAGTTATTTATCTATTTACTGCTAGCTGACTGTCTTTCCAGATCTCTTTTCTTGGCGATGGCATTGCTTTTGGCGCTGCATCGATAAGCTTCAATAATCTCTTCTGCTAAACAGCTTTCCATATCTTTTTTCTTATTGAAACTTTTTACAAAAGCACCTTGAGTCATGAAACGTAAAGCTAAATCTATCCTTCTTTGAGGAGCAACATCTACCGCCTTAGGATATCTTGCTCCACCATATTCGATAGAGATAACCTCTTCTCTAGGAGCAGCATTTTCTAGAGCTTTGACGAACACTTCTACCGGATTCTTTTTTAGTACCGCTTCGCATTTAGCTAGAGCACTTTCAACTATTTTTAGAGCATTGTCTTTCTTGCCGGTATGATGTCCTGAACTCATAAAATGCTTTTTGGCTTTATGCCCGGTAGTCAATATTTTCGTGACCAGGCGTTCAACAATGAAAGTGTAAGACTTATGGAACCTGTTTCCGGTATATCTTGCTCCAGTTTTAGGTAGGATTTTAGGATTTAAAGTGACATAATTGATTAAACCTAAATCAGCTACTTTAATGCCTTCCACGCTCCAGCGGTTGAATAATTTTATTTCTGTCATCTTTATCTTCTTGCTTTCTCTAATTTACCTTTTAATAAAGCATCTAAGCTTTGATCATTGACCATGATCACCTGCCATCTCACCCCAGGAATATCTCCTTTAGCTCGGCCCATCTTTCCGCCGATACTTTCGATGATAACTTCATCGTGCTCATTGATCAGTTTTTGAGCTCCATCACCGGGCATAAAAGCGGTGATTTGTTTTCCGTTCTTGACCAATTGTACCCGGGCACATTTTCTCATGGCTGAGTTTGGCTGTTTAGCTTCAACTTGAATTTTTTCTAGAACGATAGCTTTTGCTTGAGAACATCCTCCTAAAGGATCGAACTTCTTTTTAAGTTTGGTCCTGCTAAGTATCTTATGCTGCTTTCTTCTCTTTTGCAGCTTTTTCGCAGCTCCTAATCCTCGGGATTTGTTTGCCATCTTATTTGCTAAAATTAGCGCCTATTTATAAAGATTTCTTCTAAACAGAGGTATTAAGTTCTTGGCCACTAGGCGAGCGAGGCAGAGCGAACTTTAGTGATAATTATTTCTCTGGTTTTAGGGAATAAATTAAACCAGATTCAACGAGAATCAGGCGGAAACCAGCCGAGCGAGCGGCCAACTGAATACATTCTAAACTACTTTCACTTCTAGATCAAAGAATCTTTGCAACGCTTTGTTGATGAAATTTAAGTTTGACCTGTCTCGTCCAACGATCTGGCCTTTAATTCTCTTATCTTCGTCTTTGATCAAAATCTCTTTCCCTTCCACCACAATCTCCTCGACAGATAAAGGATAAATCAAATTTTTTACAAATTCAGCCGGGTTCTCTCTGAATTCTACTACCCGTATTCTCTTTCCCAGCCTAGTTTGGGCCATTCTGATGTTAGCTCCGCCTTTGCCGATAGCTTTTCCCAGCTCTCCGGGGGCAACCACAAAGAAAAGAAGATCTCCTTCTTTAAAACAATCTTTAATCTGGGCCTTGGTGATTTGTTCCATCACCGCAGAATAGCCTAAAGCATCTTGATCCAGCTTTAATCTTACCAATTTATTCTCCAAGGATTCCTAATACTGAAACAAAAAAGTTTCTCTTGCAAAAAACCCCTATCTCTTGATTATTTTGTTCCAGCTGGGTAACTGCCACCTGGGCAATTTTTGCATAATAATTTATCTCTTCTTTTACTGCTTCAGGGCAATTGCTGGCGATAAGCACGTGCTTAAATTGTTTAGCTTTCAACCCTTTAAGCACTTTATCTTTACCGAAAATAATCTTTTTTTCGTCTGATTTAGTCTTTAGGAGCTTCAAGATGTCCACATTTTCTTTAGTTTTTGCCATTTAATCTCACCATTATTTTTTAACTTAATTTATTATTCTTGCGATTATTTCATCTTAGTAACTAATCCCGGCAATCCTGTACCAATGGGAACCGGCTGGTTGATCATTACGTTTTCTACTACGGAAGTAAGATGATCCACTTCTCCTTCTAGAGCAGAGTTAAATAGATGTTTTAAAGGAGTTTCGAAACTAGCTCTAGCTAAAACGCTGGCTTTTCCGCTGACTACTCCATAACGGGTGACCCCTTTAACTTCCCCTATCGCGCACATTAAGTCTGCTACTAACATCACGTGACGGATATCAATATTTAATCCCTGAGATTCTACTACTTTAAACACTTCGTTGATGATGGCCTGTCTGGCTGCTTCTATGCCCAGAACTTGATAAATTTCATGAACGTCATTGCTGATTGTTCTTTCTTGATCTACTTCCGCAAGAGAAAGTATCTCTTTCAGATTAGTTCCGGCAGTGAGTACAATATGCTCTTCTCCGCGTTTTACCGGAAGGACTTGTTTGATCCCTTTCATCCCTTTGATATTTATTTCTCTTAATTTCTCTTTTAGGGCATATAGATCTTTAACTTCTTCAGATTTGCCTTTCATGGAAAAAACAATTTCATCTTCTTCTACCACGATATTGAACCCTTTAGATTTGGATTTGATTAAGGCCAGTATGTCCTTGGCCGAGATATTACTATCTTTTAATAAGATCGGGTTTAATTTTACTTTTAAGAATTGTTCAAAGATGTTTAAGCTATACTCACTGACGAATTCTTCAAATTTAGTCTCTTTGATTTTAGCGGCAAATTTCCTGATGCTGTCTACGGATTGATTATGAGGACTTTTCAGATAGATCTCCATCATCGGTGTGCTGATCTCTTTCCTGGCATCGAAAACTTCGATAATCCTGGGCAGGCCAGTGGTAACTTGTACCTCGGCAACCCCCGCTAGGTGGAAAGTGTTCAGGGTCATCTGCGTACCCGGTTCGCCGATACTTTCTGCACCAACTAAACCTACGCTCTCTCCAGGATGGATTTTAGCTTTCTGGTAAACCTCATTAATTCTAGTTAAGATCTCTTGAGTTTTTTCTTTGCTAATATTTCCGGGAAGATTTTCTGTAATCTCTAGGATAATGGAGGGAGGTAACTTATCGGCATAACTTTCTATTATTTTTTCTTGTTCTGCTTTCATCTTTATTCACTCTCCAGAGCTAAGTTAATCAAGCCTTTAACGTCAATCATTCCCTTCTGGGTTTTAGAGACATCTAATCCATCTTCTCCATAAGAGAATTGGACTATTCTTCCGCTGGCATCTCTGACCGTGTAATCGTACTCCACTTTTAAATCCTGCATGGCGTTAGATAATCTTCTATAAAGATAGCCCGATTTAGGTGTACGTAGGGCAGTATCCATTAAAGCGTCTCTTCCCGTCATTGCTCCAAAGAAAAATTCTGAGGGAGTAAGACCGCTCTTAAAATTATTTTTAATAAATCCTCTTGATTTCGGGCTTAAATCATTTTCCTTGAAATAGGAAAGAGTTTTATTTTTGAAACCAGACTCAATTCTTTTTCCTCTTAAAGCCTGCTGGCCAACCACTGCCGTCATCTGAGCGATATTAAGCATATTTCCTCTTGCTCCGCATCTGACTAAGGCAGTAGCCGAACTGTTTCTTACTTGTTTCATGGCCACATCTCCGGCTTTGTTCCTGGCCCGGTTCAGTTCGCTGAGAATATTTAATTCTAAAGTTTCCGCCAGGCTTCTTCCTGGTAAAGGCTCAAGTTTACCGGAATGGAAATGTTCAATCAGCTTTTCTACTTCTTCTTCAGATTTCTGGATAATCTCCCGAATCTCAGCAGTAGTCTCTGCCGGCAGGTCCATATCCCCAATACCTAAAGAAAATCCTCGGGTAGTTAAAACTGCAATGCCTAATTTAGTGATCTTTCCGAGCAGGTCAGCAGTATAAGCAGGACCATATTGCTCATAGATATTTCTAAGCATTAAACCGCTCTCTTGGCCCAGATTAGCCTTATCCATATAACCACTTTTTAATTGGCCTTTAATTATCTTTACTTCATTGCCGCTTTTATCTTTGCCGATAAAATTAAAGTTATCTGGAAGAAGTACTGAAAAAACATCTTTTCCATCATACCTTTCTTTATGGGGTAATTTAGAGAAATCTTCTATTCCGCAATTATAGAGTAAGTCTACTGTTTCTTCTTTGCTTAAAACTAATTCTTTAGTTAACAAATAATTACCCGTAATTGCATCTTGGATACAACCAACCACGCTCAGTCCATATCTGGGGCTGATGATCTGGGTATCTACTAACATCAAGATTTTAGCCTCTGCTCTGGCTTCCTCATTCTGAGGGATATGTAAGTTCATCTCATCACCATCAAAATCTGCGTTATAAGGATTACATACCGCGGGATTGAGACGGAAGGTCTTGCCCGGAAGCACTCTAACTTTATGGCACATCATGCTCATCCGGTGCAGAGAGGGCTGTCGGTTAAATAAAGCAATATCTCCGTCCATCAGATGTCTTTCTATCACATAACCCTCTACAAATTCAGATAAGATTTCATCTTTAGTTTCATTAGTGATCGTTTTTCTTTTTCCGTCAGGTTTTAGGATATAATTTGCTCCAGGATATTTTTTCTGGCCGTTTTCAATGAATTTTTTAAGATATTCGATATTCCATTCCGTAACTTTTTCTGGAATGGTCAAGGACATGGCCATACTTTGAGGTACACCCACTTCATTTAACTCAATGAAAGGGTCCGGACTAATTACTGTCCGGGCAGAGAAGTCAGTTCTTTTACCGGCTAAGTTATGCCTTAATCTTCCTTCCTTGCTTTTGATTCTGGAAGATAAAGTTTTCAGAGCTTGTCCCCCTCTATGTCTGGCTGGAGGGAGTTGAGCCACTTCATTATCATAAAAAGTAGTAACATGATATTGCAGTAAGTCCCATAGATCTTCAATGATTACTTCCGGTGCACCCGCATTGATATTTTCAAATAAGCGTTGGTTGATCCTAACAATATCTCCTAATTTATGGGTCAGGTCATCTTCACTTCTCTCTCCTGATTCTAGGGTGATACTCGGACGCATAGTTACTGGTGGAATCTGCAGGATAGTTAAGACCATCCATTCCGGTCGGAAAGCTTTGGCATAGCCAAAAATATTTAAATCTTCAGTGGGAATCTTTTCTAGTCTAGCTCTAATTTCAATGGGAGTAATGCGAGCATCATTCTCATAGAAATTGTAAGGTTTTTCTAATTTGATTTTATCCAACTTTTTTTCGCAGTGAGGGCACTGGTTTTTAGTTTTGGTTTTAGTTAGCACCACTTTCAGTACTCGTCTTCTGGTTTCCACACCGCAGTCTTCCTCTTCAGCTTTATCGCAAAGGGCAGCATATTTGGTCAGGTGGCTTTCTTGCACTAATACTCTTCCGCAATATTTACAGGTTGATCTTAATAAATCATAAATCTGTCTGATGAATTTGACGTGAATCACCGGCCTTGCTAATTCAATATAACCAAAATGTCCCGGACACTCTTTCAATCTTTGTCCGCAGGTCTTGCATCTCAATCCCGGATCAATTACCCCTAGACGGATATCCATCAATCCTCCATCAACTGAATAGCCTTCCCGATCATAAAGTTCTGGAGTGACGATTTTAGCTGCTGCCAGATCCATGCTCTGTTTAGGAGAGAAAAATCCAAAGCTAATACTGTCAATTTTTTTGTAGACTTGCCGATTCATTTTGATTTCACCTTAATTTCATCATTAATTTATTCTTCTCTTTAATAAGTTTAATTCTTGTTCAATACTTATTCGCTAAGTTTAATTTGGGATAAATTCCTAAACTTCTGATTTCATCCAGCAAGAGCTTGAAGGCATAGGACATCTCCACATAATTAATCTCAATATCTTCCCCGCACATTAAACAATACTTTCTATTTTTGTACTGATCTTCAATCGCTACTAATCCGCATTTCTCACAGATAGGCAAGACTATTTTATCTGAATCAAACCTTTCTTTGAGCAGCAGTGAAGCTCCATGAGCGATGAAAACATCTTTCTCCATCTCTCCTAATCTCAGCCCTCCCTCTTTAGCTTTACCTTCAGTAGGCTGTCTGGTTAAGAGTTGGATCGGTCCTCTAGCTCTGGACTGCATCTTGTTAGCAACCAAATGCCTTAATCTTAAATAATACATATTTCCCACGAAAATCCTGGCCAGTAATTGTTTACCAGTTCTTCCATCATAAAAAGTTTCTGTTCCATCTTCTCGAAAACCTAGGTCTAATAGTTCTGCTCGTAGATTCTCTTCACTCTCTGCTTCAAATAAAGTTCCGTCCACAAATCTTCCTGCTAGAGCACCGACTTTTGCTCCTACCATCTCTACTAGATGAGAGATAGTCATCCGTGAGGAAATTCCGTGGGGAGTGAAAATTAAATCTGGCATAATTCCGGAAGTAGAAAAAGGCATATCTGCAGAGGGCACTAAAATACCTGTAACTCCTTTTTGTCCGTGTCTGGAAGTAAATTTATCTCCGATTTCTGGCACGCGCTCTTCTCTTAATCGCACCTGGACTAATTTATTACCCTCTTCGTTTTCAGTAATAAAAACAAAATCTGCAATCCCTCTTTCACCATGTTTTAAAGAGATAGAACTTTCTCTTCTGGTCGCCGTAGTCAGATTATATTCTTCCAGGCTGCTCAAAAATCTGGGGGGGCTGGTCTTTCCGATAATTACATCTCCTTCATCTACTTTCGCTTCTGGATAAATTATTCCGTCTCCTTCTAAGAAACGATAATCATTCTCGCTTCTGTACCCTTTTACATCTTTGTCTGGAACAGAAATTTCGTCAATCAATCCTCCTGAATAACGCAGCTCTTCTGTGGTTAAGGGCCGGAAATAAGTGCTTCGGCATAATCCTCGGTCGATTGAACCTTGGCTAAGGATAACTCCATCTTCCATGTTATACCCGTCGTAACACATGATCGCTACCACTAAATTCTGTCCTGCTGGATGTTCATCATAATTAGTAACTTCATGCAGTTTGGTTTTAACGATCGGAAATTGAGGATAATGCAGTAAGTTAGTATCCATATCTAATCTTAAATTATAGTTAGAAGCGTAAAATCCGATGGCCTGTTTCTGGTTTTTGCTTCCGATGATCATTCTTGAAGAAGGGTTGAAGTTTCCGAAAGGGACTAAAGCTGTAGCAATACCACTGATTGAGCCCGGAGTAATCTCCATATGGGTATGTTCAGGAGTTAATTCGGAAAGATCAAAAGCAACTAAAGCATTTTCCTCTTCAGCAGTGTCTAGATATTCAATTATTCCTTGATGGACTAAGTCTGACCAGGTAATTTCTCCCTCTTCTAATTGTTTAAGATGTTTTTCGGTTAAAAGTATTTTACCCTCTTTAACGATGATTAGAGGCCTTCTGGCTCTACCTTCATCACAATGGATTCTGACTTCCTGCAAGTCTTCATCATAATTAACATTGATATCTTCTGGCAGAGCGCCTTTTCTTCTCAAATCTTTGATATTATATACAAATAGATTAATATCATCTACTTTTCCAATGAAATTTGAGTTAATATATACGTCAGCCATTTTTTTAGACTCCTTTAAGGTTAAGTCCTTTTATTTTTTCTAATACTAATTGTTCGTCAGTATTTTGAGAAATGGAACAGAGCATGGCCAGATTTTTTCTTAATCCGATGTTCGTTCCCTCTGGAGTTTCAATCGGACAAAGCCTGCCGATATGGGTGCAGTGCAGAGCTCTGGCATCAAAGTTTTCTTGTGAGCTGGATAAGGGGCTGACCACTTTCTGCAGATGGGAAACCATAGCTAAGAAATTAGATCGATCCATTCTTTGAGATACACCCTGCCTACCTCCCACCCATTCTCCGGTAGCCATGGCTGAATAAAGCCTGGAGGTTAACAATTTATCTCTGATGATTACTCTTACTGAGGGCAATTTTCCTCGTTTGATGATTCTCTGGAAATTGTATAGAATATCTCCCACTAAGATCTTAAAGTTTACCCGGAACAAATCAATCATCAGGTCTCCGCTTAATCTTAACCTTTTATTGCTGTAATGATCTTTATCGTCAGATGGGCGTGTTCCTGCACGAACGTCCATGAACTTTTTCAGCATCTTGGCTAAGTTTCTGGATTTAGCTGCCCGGGTGCCCGCATCTAATCCTAAGTTAGGTAACAGATATTTATCCAGAATTTCTTTGGTTCTCTCTGTCCTGATTTCTTTTGCTTGAATAATTCCAATCCGTTTAGAGATATAATCAATAGCATCATCCTGAGTTTTTATCTCTACAAATTCTAACAAGTTCAGGATAACTTCTTCATAATTTTTTTCTTCAGATACTGCCCGCATGATCTCTTCATCTTTAATCAATCCTAAAGCTTTAAGAATAATAACAATGGGCATGTTTTTCACTCTAGTAAAAGTCAAATAATAAATCCCATCTTTTTTCCGTTCGAAATTATGAGGAATCTTATAAGTTCCTTTTGCAGAAAAGAATCTACCGGTTAATTCATTGCCGGACATTTCCACCATGAAATTATTTGCAGATAAATCTTCTACATTAACAATGACTCTTTCCGTGCCGTTGATGATAAAATATCCCCCCGGGTCAACTGGGTCTTCTCCGTGCTTGATTAGGTCTTCTCTGCTTAAGCCGTGCAGGTGGCAATATTTGCTCCTAAGCATGATGGGCATTTTACCAATTTCAGCTACAAAATTTTCTCTTTGAACATCATTAATGTAAGTACTAACTTCCAGATAAATGGGGGCATAATAAGAGATTTTCCTCAATCTTGCTTCGGTAGGATAAATCGGTCTTTTGCTTCCGTCAGCCTCAGTAATTTCTGGTTTCCCAATGGTAATCCTGCCGAAACGAATCTTAAACTTTTCGATATTATGGGGAATGATGGCCGGTTCAGCCTCTTTATTTTCTTCTACTACCTCCTGCAGGCCTTTCTCTAAGAAATTATTAAACGATTGAATACTGCTGTCCACAAACTTTTTCTCTTCAAAATATTTTTTGATTAAGATTGAACGATCCAATTTAAGTCCTCCTTCACTTTTCACTAACTGCCCTATAATAGATAGTCTCGCCAGCAGTCTTGCTTTTCCTTTCAATTTTGATAATATCTCCTACCTTAGGATTAAGTTTGATTAAAGCCGGATCTTCTTTAAGAATTTTAGGTAAAGCCCGCATCTCTACTTTTAAGGTTTCCAAAACGTTCTTCTTCTCCGCATCGCTTAATTTGCTATGCTTGGGAACCATATCGTGTTTGTTGACATCGAAACTCATTTTTAGTTTCCTCCTGGATCTTTGGTAAGTATAAGCGGGCCGGAAGGGACTTTCTGGCAGCATTCAAGATTTTGTATGCTACTATTTGAACCCTCGACCGCCTGATCTCATCTTCTCACCACTCTTCTTTGGCGCAGATTAAAAGTCAGGCGCTCTTTCTTGCTTCATTTTTATGAAGTACCAAGCTAAGCTACCGGCCCAAATGCGCTCTGGCCGGGACTTTCTAACCAATTATTTGAGTAACTGGCCTTTCGAACCCGGGTCGGAGCCTTGCTGTGCATTAGTATACCCGACAGGGCCCCATGCTAGGCCGCTACACTACCAGAGCAATTTTTGGAGCGTATCCTCTAACAGTTGACTCTTTTTCCTGCTGTAGAAAGATACCGGCCCATGCTTGGACTAAAATACCGGGGTTTATTTATAAAGGTTTCTAAAATTTCCAAGAAATGAACTAACTCATAACCTTTTATTTTGGTTATAGCTCCTAAACCCGAAATTTTAAAACCTCGAAAATCGTAGATTTTCGTCTGGTTTTGGTCAATTCTCATTTTTAACCAAATTGAAATCGTATTCCTGAAAATGAGTCTCCCCTATTTACTAGTCGACTTCGAGCAAGGTATATAAACCAGCTGAATCTATGTTTTAAAAAAGAGGCTAAGTCAGAACCTTTAACAAAAACTTTTTCCTCAACAGAGGTCGTCAGGCTCCTGCCTAAAACTTTTTTGTGAGTTCTGCCGAATTGCCTCTTTTTTAGCTTTACTCCAAGATTTAGTCTTTATGAAAATCTTGGAGGCGAAACGATGAGAATAAAAAACTTGCAAATAGGCTATGAAAATCTTACTCCAGCAAAAGCTAGAGTCATTGCTCATTTAATTGGAGATGGTTGTGTGTATAGGTCTTCTGAAACTAATTATGTTATCAAGTTAGAAGTAACTGACCCGGAATCTTTAGATCAATTTGAAACTGACCTTATAAGTGTTTACGGTTTAAAGCCAACACGCGGTACAAATAGATCTGGAAAGACAGGAAAACCAATTCCATTTGTCTCACTTTTGTCAAAGCGCGCATATGATGATTTACATACGTATTGTGACTTTAGATCGTCTACTTGGTTTGTTCCTTCTCAGATATTTGCAGCTAATCTACCCCTTAAGAGAGAATTTCTAAGAGCTTTATTTGATGATGAGGGCACTGTCGTTAGAGATGGCAATAGTATAAAAGTTAGATTATACTCTATAAACTATAACGGTTTGTGTCAAATCCAACAAATATTATCTCAGTTCGGATTAGAATGCATCATAAAAGCCGGCTATGGATGCAAAAGAAATGTATTTGGGCTAATCCCCAAAAATACAAATCTATTTGCCCAAAATATAGGCTTTAATTTGCGAAGAAAACAATCATCGTTAGAATGAATAAGAGAAAGGGTAATTTACCCTTTCTCCTATAAGTCCCCCCTCCCGGACTCGAACCGGGGATTTCGAGTAGGTAACCAATCAAGATTGCCTGTCACTCGGTCCCGGCTATCTACCTTTCATCCAAGAGCTTTAATGCTTAGTCAGGTAGCGAACTCATCTTTGGCTTGTGATAAATCACAAACAGCCGAGGGTTCTAGCCGCTGAACTAAGGAGGGATAGAACAGATTAAAGAGCGGGTTAATTTATAAACCTTTTTATAGAGGAAAAGATTTCTTCCATTAAAAGAGGTGATTTTTATGGAAAAAAATAAAAAAGTAAATTGGTCTCCCAATATTATCGGCAAAGGTTCTTTTTTAGTAGGAATTTTTCTAGCTATAATTTTAGGATTAGGCTTTAGCGGGGCTTACCAGAAAGAAGTTTTATGGACCGTATTTTTGTTAGGGATTGTAGTCGGAATATTAAACATAACCGTAGAAGAGATTTATGGATTCTTGGCTGGGGGAACTATATTAGTATTAATTTCTTTCCTGGGGATTCAGGTAGGAATTTTCGATATGGTTGCGCCGGTAATTACAAATATCTTGAAGGGAATCTTAACCTTGTTTGTTCCTGCTACTATGATTGTGGCTATCAAGACGGTTTTTGCTTATGCCCAGAGATAATTTTTTTTTAATTTTCTTTCTTGTTTTCTTTCAAAAGTTTTATTAATGGTTTCTTTTTTTAAGAAGAATATGCGGTGGTAGTATAGAGTTAAATCATTGGTTTAACGTACCATGGTTAGTATGTGGCCTTGCCAAGCGTAAACACAAAAAGGCCGCGACCGGGGTTCGAATCCCCGCCACCGCATTCATATTTTTTAAGATATTAAATTTTTTAGTTTGCATCTTTGATAGTTTAGATTACCGTTGAACTCCACAAAGCGAATCTAATTCTGACTGGCTCATTCTTCTAAAAGTATATTTCTTAAAGTGAGAATTAGTAAGATTCATTATTTTTTGAAAGTACGCTTCGTTTATCTTCTTGAGTCTCATTTTTAGTCAAATTTAAAAATAAAACTGGGCCTGCAGGGATTTGAACCCCGGACCTCCGGCTTTCTTCGAATTGAACCGGAAGCGGTCATATAAGACCGGCGCTTTAGTCCAGACTTTTGGTCTGACTAACCAGACTGAGCTACAGGCCCATTAATGGTTGTATTTCTTAATAGATTTAAAAGGTTTTCTTTAAGAGTTTTGAGATTATAATTATGGAGGATTATTTTTGTACTACTATTCACCTCAATTATATCGTTTAGAACCAATCAAGCTCTCTTTAAGAAGGGTACTTTTACATGCATCCCGGTTACCGGAGTAGATTTCGGCTTGGGAATGGAGGGAACGGAATGAACTATTTTTCTTCTGAGCAAATCTGAGGCTAGTTTTACCACTAACTCTTGGGTTTTATATAATCTTTCTGCAAAACCACCGCTCATATATTTTCCCAAACCATTCTCGCCGATTACAAAATAAATTGGCTGCAACTCTTTTTTGGAGATCATTGGAACGATATATAAAGTTATCATCTCTGGCTCTTCTTGAGGTAGAATAAATTTAGTTAGAGGTACTTTTCTTAATAACCGTTTGGAGATGAGTCTAAATTTCGGAACAAAATTGATCTCTGAATAATTGCTTTTGATAAAACCTCCATATAACGTAATAATTTTTCCCTCAAACAGAGGCCTATATTCTATCCCATATTTAGCCTGAACATAGGCAACCAAATCTGGTAATGCTTTCCAAGAATAACGTTTACCATATCCCCAACTTTTTTCGTAATACCTTTCTAACATTTCTTGACAAAGGGCTTGAAAGGCAGCTGCAATTCTACCAAAACGTAACTTTATCTCTACCTGCATGCTTATAATCCTACGTTCTAATAGTTTATTATACTCTTCAGTTTGAGGTTCTGGGGTGGTTTTAGGTAGAACTCCGTTGGTCTTTAATTCTCCTCTTTTGTTCATGGACAGTAGATAATCTGCTCCAGATTATTAATATTCTGTTTTTGGAGCGAATCGGTTGAATTTAAGGTCTCTATTACTTTTTACTTTTCTTTATAAACCCCCTGTTTTTTTTTGCTTACCTTTATAAATAAGAGCTAAAATAGCCGTTATTCACTATCTAATTACTACAAAAGCTTATAAAGCAGAAAACCAGCCCTCTATAATTAATCTTATATTTAGTTTGGCCCACCATGAACATCAACCAAATCAAGAAACTGATGGACCGCAAAAAGACCTCTCATAAAGGAGAGAATGGCTATGTGCTATTAATTGGCGGTTCGGAAGAGTATGCTGGAGCTGTAGCTCTGGCTGGTTTGGCGGCTTTAAGAACTGGATGCGACTCTGTGACTATTGCTGCCCCGGAAAAAGTCGCCTGGGCCATCAATACTTACTCTCCAGATTTGATTACTTATAAGATCAAAGGCAATAATTTCAATATTAAGAATGCTAAAGAGATGGTTAAATTCGCAGAGAAGTTCGATGCTGTTTGCATTGGCAACGGCATTACCAGGAAAGCAGATAAGTTCAGCGAATATTTTATCCGAAAATCTTCTCGGTTAAAAGTCGTGGATGCTGATGCTCTAAAAGGGATGGCCTTCAAAGATTTTCATAATTCTATTCTAACCCCGCATGAAGCAGAGCTGGAGATGCTTTTGGTCAATAGCGGAAAGGAATTCCTGCTTCCCAAATTGAAAATATCTAATGCTAAAGAGAAAGCCGAGATCTTGCAGGGCAATCTGCGCTACTTCCTGCAGAATAATAATGTTTTGTTAGTGAAAGGTCCCACCGATATAATCCTCTCTAAGAATAAAATCGCTTATAATCGTACTGGTAATCAGGGCATGACTAAAGCCGGAACCGGAGATGTTCTAGCCGGTTTAATCGTCGGATTCTTAGCTAAGACTAAAGATATTTTTAAAAGTTCAGTTGCCGGCAGCTATGTCAACGGCTGGGTAGGAGACCAGTTATTGAAAAAGAAGAAAGGTTATACTTTCATCGCTTCAGATATTTTAGAGGATTTAGAGAAGATCAATAAATTTTCAGTGAAGAAAAGGATTAAGAAAAAATAGTCTTTCAATTTTATAGTAAAAACATTAAATTATTACCGCAGTAATATTAGAAAGCATTTAGCCTTCTTTAATTCGAACCTGAATTATATACTTTTACTATTAGGAGAAGCATTATCAGTTCAGTAATTTAATGCTTCGAGTATATCTTAAAAGTTAATTTTAAATACTTCTAGAGAATCATCTCCATATGCATCCGTTCTGGGAAAAAGTTGAACATTACAATTCTAAATTAATTCTTCCTGCTGTAGGTTTATTATTATTAGTGATCATTTACGAATTATTAACTTATTTTGAAGTTATTTACTTTGAAAATCATCTTCTAGAGCTCTCGCTGGAAGTGATCGATTATCTTATCATCACCATCTTTGTGATTGATTTGATTTTCCTGGCTATCAAAGCCAAGAGTACTAAATTATTTTTTCAGAATTATTGGCTGGATATTTTGGCAGTATTTCCTTTTATTTTGGCTTCAAAGGCCATTGGGGGGATATTTCGTATCTTTGCTTTAGCTGAGTTAGAGGTAGGCCAGGCCATTTTGCACGAATCTCTGGAGGTAAGTAAAGTAACTGCCGAGGCCGAAAAAATAGCTAAGATAGAAAAAGCAGCTAAACTGGGCCGGGGGATTAAGTTTGGTGCTCGGATTGTGCGCATTTTCAGCAAGACTGTCCCTCGATTCAAGAGGAAGAAGTTGAAGCATGTTCGAACTTAATTAATTTATTAATTCAGTTTATTAAGGTTGATATAATTTAGTTACTGGATTTCCGTCTAATTCAATCAAAGCGACTTTTCCATCAATGCTGTAAAATAGGTCGGGTATACCGTTACCGTTAAGATCTGCTCGTTGTAGAATCATAGGTTCAGTTTTCCCACTTTCCATTAGCATTTGTTTATTATCATATTCCGAACAGTCACTCATACAAGATTTTCCAGAATAGGCCAAAGCCAGAATTAACCCACCAATTCCTATAGCCTCACTAAATAAAGAATCAAACCATTTTCTATCATTGTTACTCATTATTTCATCAAGATGATTAAAGTATTTATAACCTTTTCTCAATTGTAGAATATATCCTAAATGGACAGAGCTCAGCACTTTGTTGGCTTTATTTATTTGTGAAACAATTTAACAACTTTTAAATACCCCCTAATAATCTTATCTTTAAATTTAATTAATGAGGTGAAATAAAAAATGTTTTACGGAATGATGAACCAATTTTATTCTTTGTCTGGGCCGATGATGTTCGGATTGATCTTAATCTCCATCTGGTCTTTGATCTGGGAAGGATTAGGATTATGGCACTCTGCCCAGAATAGGCAGAAAGGCTGGTTTTTAGCCATTCTAATCTTGAACACTCTAGGATTGTTGCCTATCATCTATCTGATCTGGTTCAAGCAGAAAGAAAAAACTGAAAGTAAAGCGACAGTAAAGAAAACAACTGTCAAGAAAAAGAATAGAAGATAAATTTTATTCTTTTTTCTTATTATTTTTTAATTCTTTCTCAATCTTATTCAATGTTCTTCGATCTCGACTTTTCCTTTTTTGATCTTTAAGATAAATTCTTTTCTTTCATTAAATTTAGTGATTCTGGCCACAATTTCAGGCAGGATTATCTTCTCTCCCCTAAAGATTAGAGCCGTAATTATCTCCTGCGGATTTTCAGTTCCAATACTTTTCTCTAAGGCTAGATCTTTCATCGCTTTCTCATTCTCTACTTTTTTATTTTTCTGGACAGCTTCCTCAGTCTTTTGATAGAAGAATTTTGCGATTTCATCTGCTATATCTACTGAAACTACTTTGCTGATCCCCTGTAACCCAGGAGAGATGTTCGCTTCAATTACCAGCGGTCCTAAAGGACTTTCTAAGATATCTACTCCGCAGACATCTGCGCCTAAAATCCTAGCTGTATCTACTGCCACTTTCACCTGCTCTGGGCTCAACTTAATTTCTTTTCCGCTGCCGCCGGCATGGATATTAGCTCGTTTCTCTTCCCGCTGAGCTTTCCTGCGCATAGCCGCTACTACTTTTTCTCCCACTACCAGAGCACGGATATCAGTTCCGTCTGTTTCAATATATTCTTGAATTAGGAAAGGCTGGTTTAAAGCTCCTAAAGCGTCTAGTAGAGAGGAAGCAGAGCTGATGGAATCAGCAAACATTACCCCTTTACCTTGAGTTCCTTCCGGAAATTTCATCACAATGGGATAATGTACTTTTTTGATCAATTCTTTTGCTGCGATTATGGTTGAAGTCAGATAGGTTTTAGGCATGGGAATATTTTCTTGCTCTAAGAGAAGATGAGTTAAAACTTTATTATGGACATTCAGGTAAGAGGAAGAAGATAAAGGTAAGTAAGCTGTTTTTCTTTCCAGTAAAGCAGCTACTGCTGCTAATAAGTTTACATAGCGGAAGGAGCCTTTGAGATAAACACAATCATAATGGGAAAGCTTTTTCCCCTGATAAAATATTCCTCCCTCTTTTCCCAGGCGCACTTCTATCTCTTTAAGATTAAGCATATCTACCTCAGAAAAATATTTTTTCATCGCTTCTGCTATCATTTCCGAACTCTTACTGCCTAAAGAGATTATTGCTGCTTTCATCGATCTATTTTTTAGGATCTACTAAAAACTCTCCCCTTTTAAGAATATTTTGTCCGATTAAAGCCGGATAATTCATCTGGCTGCGGTCTGCTAAAGTGAACCCTTCTTCAATAATCTGCCCATCCAATTTAATTTTGACTTTAATGATCGGCCTTCTTTTCATTCCCGAGGCAGAACGCACCATCCTAGTTTTCATTCCTGGATACAATTCTAAAGATTCTGCCAGTTTTAGGTCTAATGAGGAAGAAGTAGCTCCAGTATCTATTCTGGCTCTGACTTTCTCTTCTTTTCCGTTAGGGCTAAATACGATAATTTCTTCGCTTAGGCCTAAAATTACTTTCTCTGGAGTCATAGTTAGAAATTACTGAAAAGGATTTTATAAGACTTTTGTTTTTCTTGGCTCTGGAGATAACTTCATAATCTCCCAAAACCTTTTTAAATCCGCTCTTTATTTTCTGGACTAATGCCTCGGTGGTGTAGTCCGGTCTGGTTATCTAGCCAGGGACAAACTATCATCCCACACTTTCGATGTGGGGACCCGGGTTCGAATCCCGGCCGAGGCAGTTTTTATTTTTGAAAAGCGAAATGATTTTAAATAAAAGCATAATTATACTTTAATATGGTAGATTCAAAAACAATTGATACTATAGTAGAGCCGAATAATTATTTTTTGACAAATTTATGGGGTAAAGGGAGATTTGTGCTAGCTATTTTGGGGGCAGCTTATGTTCTTAACGGAAGTTATCACATAGTCAAATTTAATAATCTGGCAGAAAATTACACCCAATTAAGAACAGAGGTGGAATCAGAGTTGGGCAAAATATTTGCTGAGCACAGAGAAAGAGTAGAACTTGGTCTAGGCTATGGTTTTAGTGGGGGTGTGTTGCATTTAGAATTGACCAATTGTTTCATTAGCGAAAGAAAAGGCAGGATGGGCGTAATAGCTTCTGAATTAATTGAGGAGTATAATCTAACTTTAAACCCATTTTATTCCGTGCCATAAAATAAATTCGCCAATCCCAGCATCTAAAGACTTTTTGCTGCAGATAGTACAATAAGGTTTTCCAGCGCGAGAAAGGTTTCCATTATCATTAAGACGAATAAAGTACAATCTTGAGCCGGAAACCATATTCTGATTTTTTTCTTAAAGCATCTATTATAGCTTTTTGTTCAGCATGAACACACTAAGTCTTATCAGTTACTTACTCTCATTCCATCTTTCTCAGTTTCTCGAAAGGGAAGAAAGCAATTTCCCTTCCAGAAAAAACTTGATATTGAGATAATTCGCTAATATATCCCAACAATTCTTTAATCGAATTCATAATAGTTCTGCTTTTTATCCATCCGCCATAGAATAATTCTGATAATTTTGAATGTTGATTTGAATCTGGCTCTTTTCTCATCGCTTCGGTTAACTTAGCCAACTTTTTCATTTTCCGGTCTAGGCCCAGAAGTCCGTCATAGCAGGATTGTATCTTATTGCCAAAATCAGTGATTTTTCGCATTTCTTCCTGGCCTAAAGCCATCACCTCTTCATCAAGAGTGCTTATTTCTCTTTTTGGATCGTTTGGGTCCGGTTTAACCAGAGAAGCACGTTTAGTGTGTAATTCGATTGCAGAAACATATTCTTCTAAAAGTGAAGGTAATATTCTTAAATCCCGGTAGGCACTATAAACTAGGCTGGCAAAACTAATGGCTTGGGCCTGGTCTGTAAAGTAAGGGGAATCGAGGGTTGTTTCTGAAAGTAAGAGGTCTAGATTACGATAAGCATCACCAACTGGGTGAAGTTTACTCTCTTTACTTTTGAATTCTCCGGCCAGACGATCATACCATCTTCTTCCTCCCAGCCTTACTTTATCCGTACGTTTTGGTTGATCCATACTTTTTCTCTAGCGACACATAAATATATAAACTTTCCGTACTTCTAACTACTCTTGAGAGGTTAATTAAACAGAACTCCCCCTAATTTACCTTTCCAATCTAAAATGCCCGAAAAAATAACCGTCCAGGAAGCTTTGAAACTCAAAGACGCAGTTTTTATAGACGTAAGAGCACCGGTTGAGTTCGAAGAAGATCATTTATTGGAAGCAGTAAATCTTCCTATTCTCAGCGATGAAGAAAGGCATATTGTCGGAACTATCTACAAACAAGTTTCTCAGAACTTAGCTATCGAGAAAGGAATGGGTTATTATCAGGAAAAGATTCCGCGTATGACTGAATTTGTTTCTCAATTCCCGGGCCGTCCTCTAGTAATCTATTGCTGGCGGGGGGGGCTAAGATCAAAAATAATCTGCGATCTCTTTGAATCATTAGGTTATCAAACTTACCAGCTGAAAGACGGGTATAAAGCTTATCGAGCTTTGGTTTTGGAAGAATTAACTCATTTTAAATTGGAACCTAAACTATTTGTTCTCCATGGTCTGACCTGTACTGGGAAGACCGCTTTATTGCAGAAACTTTCTAATTCTCTGGATTTAGAGGGTTTGGCCCAGCATCGCGGCAGTTTGTATGGGGCCATCGGCTTGAAGCCCAGATCCCAAAAGATGTTTGATAATTTATTGTTACAAAAATTAAAAGAATTAAATTCCCAAGAGTTTATTTTCATAGAGGGAGAGAGCCGCCGGATTGGAGATTTAATGCTTCCTGACTTCTTATGGAAAGCGATGTGTTCAGCTACAAATGTCTTAATTACCAGAGATCTGGATATTCGTGTCAGGGAGATGGTTAGAGAATATTTCCTTAATCCTGCTATCGTTGAAGAGATTAAAGAGATTACTAAGAGATTATGGAAAGTTATTTCTAATAAGAGAAAAGAAGAAATGCTGGTTAATTTAGAAAATAAAGAGTATGAGCAAGCGGCAGAGATTTTGCTTACAGATTATTATGATCCTTTGTATAACCATTCTCTGAATAAGTTAACTTATACTTTTGAAGTAAAGAATAATCAGCTTGATCCTGCGCTAAAAGAAATTTTAGAGAAAGTTAAACTGCATTTAAAGAATTAATTAAATCCACTAACGGTTCAAACTTAAATTCCGTAAGAGGTACTATCCTGAACCATTCCTGGTTCTTTGGACTATATCTTCGTTGGGATTTTTGTAAAGTATCCAATAAATCTTCTTTACTGATTATCCCATAAAATTTAACCTTGCCTTTCTCCTGCGAGCAGACGATATGATACTCAGCAATCTTATCTTTCTCATCCCTAAAACGGTCATCAGGATAGGCTACCGATTTCCATTTATTTAAAGATTCAAGACTAATACTACGGATACCTATACTTGTATCTTTCCCTTTGATTCTTACCGTGAAATCTGCTCCGGCCCCTTCTGCATCTCCAAAATATAATCCTCGATAGCGGAACCATTTCTTTTTCTGGATCAGGATCTGTTTGAAAGCTTCTTCGGTAATCCAGCACTGCACAAAGTTGCGAATTTTAACTTCTACGTTTCGGCCTTGTTTGCCCCAGCCTTCGCTCTCTATTTTTTGTTTAGCTTGAGAAATGAAATTATTGATTAAGGCTTTAGGAACGGATTGTTCTAGATGATTAGAAAGCGATTCCTCTTCGGTCTTGAATACTTTAAATGGATTGATCATTCTCTTTATCTTTCTCGCTCTCATTTCTCTCCCACTTATCCCGTTTCACCATTAGCATGCTTAAGATGGTCTCTTCAATCATCTTGGGATTGTTCCTGAAAAATTCATCTGTTTTTTGTTTGATTTCCTCTTCAGTCTTGCAGTCTTTTAAGGCTTGGTAATAATCAGGATTGTTCTTTACCAGATCATTAAAGAAAAGCATCATCTGCTTAAAAGCATCTTCCATCTTTTTCTCTTTTAGGAAAAATTTGTTGAGAGCTTCTAACTTCCCTTCGGGAGTTTTTGGTATTTCTTTAACAAACTCTTCCATCTCTTCTATGTTCGGGAGCATTTTAAATCACATTTTTTTTAACAGACAATACGTTTATTTATCATGATTAAATACCTTTCTCTGCTTCATTTTCAAAAGATATTTTTTAAGGGGGGGATATTTTAATAAAATTAGTCCTGTCAAGATAAAAAGCCAGCCTGGAGCTACTGGCACAATCAAAGAGATTATTCCTATAACTACTAAAGAGATTCCGATAGTTTTCCTCAAAAAACCGTTTTTAATTCTGATCATTTTTTTTAATCCCAATTTTCTTAAAGATTAAACAATAATGATGGTGGACATTAGGCACGAAACTATATCTATATCCGTAAGGATATAAAGTTTTGTTGTCCTGACACCATATTCTCTCTCCCCGTAATTGATAATGTTTGCTCATCTCCTTGGCGAAATCCCAGGCTAGAGTGATATAATCTCCCTTGTTCATATAATTTTGGAGTATTATTACTAGGTATGCTTCCTCTTTTAATAAAAGTTTTATTTTAATAAAGATCTCCATTAATCTTTTCAGGAATTCTTCGTAATCTTTGGCATTGCCTAAATCCTCCTTATCTTCGCTATATTTCAAGTCTAATCCCTGTTCTTCTCTTTCTTTGCTCGCCAAACCTTTCTTATTCAGCATCGGGCCATAGGGAGGAGAAGTAATCACCAAATCAATCAGAGGTAATTGGTATTCTTTCCATAGTTCTGGAGTTTGACTGGAATTTCCGGTGATAACCAATTGTTTACATTGCAGTCCAGCCCCTTCGGGATTCAGTTTTAATTGTTCTTCTAATATTTTTAATCTCTCTTTAGCGATATCTGCATATTTCTGCTGCAATTCTATTCCTATTCCGTTGCGTTTGGAATTATGACAAGCAATTAAAGTGCTACCGGTTCCCAGAAAAGGATCAAAGACTATTCCTCCGCTTTTAGTAAAGAACTTGGCGAAATTCTCAATCATATTTTCTGGGTATTTCGCCGGATGCAGGATTTCGTTTTTCTTTCTGGGCGGAGGATTGTGGATGAACCAAGTTTTAGTAAACTTCAGCCATTCCTGGGCAGAGAGTTCGTTTAGACGATTAAGTGGAGACACTTCTTTCTGCGCTGGTTTTGTTTCATCAATCATAATAATTAGAATTACGCTGATTTTATAAGATTATGTGAACCAGAAATGTTAAATCTTTTTTCTGATTTCTGTTTCCAATGTTTTAAGATAAAGCGCAAACTGTAGTTCTACTGCTTTCCAATCTTGATAGCTTATTGGCGAGCCATAATAATTAATTCCATTTCTTTTAGTTCTAACCAATTCAAAGAAATCCCAATTCAGTTCTAATTCAGGGTACTCTTGACAGAGATAAGCAAATAAGCATTGGTGATTATCAATCTTAATCTTATCAAATTTTAGGAAAGACTCAGCCAATTCATGGAGAGCATCGTAACACAGCTTATACCCGCTGCCCCATAAGTGACTTTCTGTGAGCATATTTTTCCTCAAGATCTCTGCAGCTTGAATGTCAGCTAAGGCAATAGCAAGAGTAGACTTTATTCTATCAATGTCTATTTCTTCATTGACAATGAATTTTCCTTCTTTCTTACATTTAAAAAACGCTTCTTCTTGGGTTAGATATTTAGGCACTTAATTTCACCTCCAAAAAGTCTAAATCTCCTTTAATTAGTTCCCCTTTAATAATGTTTTTGAGCAAAGCGGACCCCATTTTATTTAGTTCGGCTTTATTCTCGCACGAAAACAGCTGAATTTCCCGGTTTAATTTCAATTCATAGGGTGCAATCTTTAAGCCTTCAGCATCGCCATAAATAAAGATATCGATATCACTCTCTTGATACCAGTCACTTCGAGCCAGACTGCCGAAAATGATGATGGTTTGGGCTTTAGGTAGAGATAATAAATGTTTCCATAACCCAGAATCAGATAATTCATGCAGAGCAAACAATTTTTTTCGGGTTTTATATTCCGGAGAGGTATAATTTCCTAGATAATGAGAATGTTTGCCTTTTTCTTTAACCCTAGTGATTATTTTATCTTGGGTAAACTTCTTCAGCCAGCGGTCAACTTTGCTTCTGGCCATTTTTGTTTCTTTCAAAATCTCTTCAAAATGCCATTCTTTGGTTGGTTGGTTGAAAAATAGTTTCAGGACTTTATTTTCTTTGCTTTGCATAATCATTCCCATAATGGGTACTGATTTATAAAGATTTCGATGAGATTTTGGAGAAAGAATGAGATAATGTAGAAAGGGTATATGAAAGAGGAACATACAAAGTAGGATTCACAATTTCTACATTTAATCTGGAAGTTAATCCTGTTGTCCCGTTATTTCTCCCGATAATGCTATTGGCTTCAACAGCCCAATTTAAAGGATGCGGCAACTCAGTACAGTCATTACTTGCGTGAAATATCTTTTTCTCTTCGGATTTAACCAGATAAACTAATCCATCATTAAGAGATGAACCATAAGGATATAACTTTAAGTAGAAATCATCAAGAGGTTCATTTTCCTGCATAGGAGGATATTGTTTACGTTTTCTCTTAATTGAGAATAGGCCATTATAATGACATACTTCAATCTCTTTGACATCTGTAATTGCTCCCCTTAATTGTGGTAAAATTCCGGGTAAATATCTTTCTACAACTGCTTTTTTCTGGTATTCTTTACGACAGAGGGTTAATGTTGAGTAAAATAGTTTATTATCTTCTTCTCGAGATTTTTTAACGAAATCCGGAGTAAGATAATCGTACCATACTCTAACTTCTCCTGCAAACCAATGTACAGTTTCGGGTTGATTTTTATTCAATTTTTTTATAATATCTGCTAACATTTTATTTCCTCCACACCAGAACCACAAATTAATCTTATTAGATAATAGATTGAAAATTAACCATTATATCCATTTATCACTTGCCTACGCAAGCTATTTCTCCAAATCTTCCGCTAAATGCGGCAACAGCTTGCTTTCTGCCTTCCGCAAGTGCTCAGAAAAAGCCTGATGAGAAATCTTCATTCTTTTCCCCAATTCATCTAATTCCACTTCTCGGGGCATCTTAAAGTAGCCGAACTGCAATGCCATTTCTAATGCCTGCTTCTGTTTGGAAGTTAACCTCGGGCTGATGCGAAAATGATACAAATCATTCAATTTCATCTTTTGGATGCTGAGCAACTTCACTGTGCCTATTTTTCCCACATCTTCCAAAAATTGTTGAATCTGTTTCTTATTCCATGCACAGATATTCCAATATTCAAATCCATCTGCAGGATTACAATAAATCGGCTTTGAGGTCATGATTTCTGTAGAGCGGAAAACTGCATATTCTCTCTCAGAACGCTTTTCTACAAACATCACCAAATCATGATTTACCTCTACTTTTATAACTCGGGAATCTTTCTTTAACTCCTTAATGAATGCTTTCTTGTTCTTTTCTTCTCCCACCAGCATTAGAAAGCCAGTACTGTATATCGCTCCATTTTTTGAGAAAGAATTACCAGGGGTAGCATAAGCGGTAAGTTTATGCTTAATAATTTTAGGCATGGTTACGCAATTTTTGTGCTTATATTTGATTTTAGCTGACCACATGAAATGTAGGAATATAACAAACTATATTAACTTTCCCAAAAATAATAAGAATTAAAAAACAAAAGAAAAAAGAAAATCTATTTCTTCTTTTTCTTAGCTGCTTTTTTCTTCTTGCCGCCTCGAGCCATTTTAGCTCTGCAGACATTTCCTTTCTTGTCTAAGAAATACAGATATCCGGACACTTTCTTTACCTTGGTCTGGGCTACTACTTTGGTTTTGACCTTGCCTTTTTTTCTTCCGGCTCTGCTCATGGGAGCGCAAGCTACATTACCGTTTTTATCGATAAAATAAAGGTAGCCTGATACTCTCTTAATTCCTGCTTTTGCTACGATTTCTGCCATAATTTATCACCCTCCTCTTTTTAATAATTTTTTATAGGAGGGAAGAAAGTCGGGTAGTATTTAAACCTTTCTCTTTTTCTCCGACGGATAACCGACGGAAGTTAATGATTAGACTATTCAAGATTGAGTTACAGGCCGATTTCTCTCAAATCTTCTAAATTCAAACCATTAAAATCTTCTACCAACCGAGGGCAGGCAGTATTAACCCACACTTCAATAAAATTAAAATTGGGAAGCTGATTAACATTAATCTCATCAGTAAGAAATAAATAAACGCTTTTCCCCTCTTTCTCCAGCTTTTCTTTTAATTCTTCAGCTTTCTTAGTCTGGTTCTGTCCAGGCTTGGTGCTGATGATGACCCCAATATTCTTACTGCTCAACAATTTGCTTAACTGTCCTTTTTTCTTTTGTTCTTGTTTTTGCAGATAATCCTCCTCTAGGACTTCTATTTTTTCCGTAAATGGATTATAACAGAAAACTTTCTTTTTGTTTTTGTAAAGCAAAGCGGTAGGATGAAACTTTCCATCTCCGATATAGAGGAAAGCATCGCCATCTTTTTTAGATTCAAGCACATCGCATCCTAAGACCTGACCAGGATATTTTCCATGCCGGCTCTTGAATAAAGCCACTTCTTTTCCTGCCGAGATTAATTGTTTTTTAATCTCCGTTTGGAAACCTAAGTATTGCACGGGCATAGCCAAGACTATTCGGCTGGGCAGTTTTTGGAGCAAGCTTTTAGGCAGCTCTAACTTTCCCCGATATTTAGTCTCAATGAATAACCTGTGCCTACTCTGCATAGCAAGTTTTTTATATATCTTATTTTATATATCTTTCCATGGAAAGTTTCAGCCAGAAATTAGTGGTCTCTTGGAGAAATTATTTGTTAAAGTGGTTCAAGCCTGCGGGCTCTTTCCTGGCCAGTCAAGGTATTAGTGCAAATCTAGTGACTACTTTAGCTTTCCTCTTAGGTTTGGGCGCAGTTTACTTTTTATTTAAAGACCCTTTCTGGTTTGTGATTTTAGGAATATTACATCTGATTGCAGACGGATTGGACGGCTGGGTAGCCAGAAGCTCGAAAGTAACCACTTTCGGCAGATATTATGACTTAATCTCAGACCGAATGATCTCTTTATTATGTCTGATTAAGGTAGCTTTGTACCTAGAGGATTATTATGTCTATATTATTATTGGACTATTAATAATTACCAAATCAATCTATTTCTATTCTAAATTAGAATATCCAGTAGTTTTTGTCCGCAGTGGAATGGTTATTGCTCTGATGTTTGCGCCTTTGAATTATGAGATTATGCTAACTCTTACTTATTTGGTTGTCGGGGCTTTCTTATTGTATTCTCTGGCTTTGCAGTTCCAATATTGGATGGGAAGTAGGGTTTCTAGAAAATAAAAGTATTTAAATCTTAGATTATTCCTTTCTCCCCAAGATGCTCAATTTTAGTCTAGCTGCTAAATCTTTTATCGTCAATGACCAGAACCAGCTCTTGATTCTTAAAAGAGAACCTAAGAACGTGATGAAACCAAATATCTGGGAAATTCCCGGGGGAAGATTAGAGCCTGGAGAGAATCCTATTGAGGGAATGAAAAGGGAAGTCCGGGAAGAAGCCGGGATTGAGGTAGATGTTCTTCATCCTTTCAGCGTCCGGCATTTCACTCGGGATGACGGCCAGGTAATCACTATGTTGGTCTTCTTGTGCAAAGCTTTAAGCCGGGAAGTCAAGCTCAGTAATGAACATACTGCTTATGAATGGATTCCGTTAGATAACTGTAAAGAAAAGTTAACTAATTATTTCCATCAGGAAGTGGATTTGTATCATAAGCTGGAATTAAAGAAGCAATTGTAAATTTTCTTGATTCTTTTAGATAATTTCAGGTGAAGTCAATATTTAATTAGAATTATATCTCTAATCTTTTAATTTCTTCTAATATTTTTTGTTGATGAGATCGGAAATTAAGCATTAATAATACTGTGGCAGCAGTAATGGCAACACTAAGTATGCCTAAAGAGAGAGATTGTCTCTGGTCTCCAAGATTGATTTGATTGGTCAAGAAAGCAATCCCAACTCCCACGTAATAAGTAAATAAGATTATTATAGAAGTATTATTATATTGCAGATATTTATTATATTGAAGGTCTAATATATTCTTCTTAATTCCGTCAGAAATCTCTCATTCCATCTTAATCGCCAAAAGCTATTGCCAGTAATACTAACCCTCCTACCACCAGAATAACCGCCCCAGTAGCTATTCCATACTTCTCTTGTATAAATGAAGGTATTGCCCCCATTATCCCTAAAATAGTGCTTATAACCCCAGCAACTGCCAAAATATTCTTTTGAGTCCTTTTCATTTTTTACACCTCTCTTAAATAACTTACCACTTGCTTTTCCTAATCCTCAACCAGTAAGCGATATGATTTATCGTAATATGCAGTAAAGGGCTGACTATTAATAGTATTGCCACCACACTCGCTGGGGGGACATAAAGAAAAAGAGAACCGATAATTCCACCAACCACAAAATCCAATTGGTCCCAGGGCTTCCAGCTCTCTCCAGGCTTGATCCCTTCTTTTCGTTTATAATAACTTTTGGCTAGGTCTCCTAAAATTGCTCCTAAACCTAAGAGGGAACCAAACCAAAAAGGGAAACCACTGTAATCAATTAAAGAAATATTGTAAAATAAATCAAATTGAAAAAGCCATTGCTGTAATAAAAAGATGATTGTGCCTAAAACCACTGCAACAACTAATCCCCGCCAGGTTTTATGATCGCCGAACTTTTTCTGGTGGATGGGCTTAGCTCCTGCCGGAACCCATTTAAACAGTTCTGGAGCCATATTAGCAAAATAAGCTGGAAGGAAAAAGTACAGGCTTTGCAGGATTAAGAGCCAGATCATTACTATTAAGAAATCTTCTGGGGTTTAAAATGTTTGCGATTGGGAAGGCTGATTATTTTATGTCTGAGTCCATAGGATTTGTCACCACCTCTGTTTATCTTGTGGTTCTGTCACTTTTAATCTTTGTTGTAAATCAAAATATACTTCTGCTGGCGTTTTCATAAACAAGCTTCTGTGAGGGCGGATATGATTGTATCGATATCTAAACAGTTCTAAATCTCCCTCACAGAAGCGAATTTCGTTTATGAATGTTAAATGATGCCTCTCTACTTTTCCAGTCGTCGTTGGCTTATGCACTTTGGAGCGAATATGTTTAATCCCCCATTTTTCACACCATTGATCAAATTCACTATTTTTACTTATTCCTCCTACTTCAGACCCATTATCAGTAAGGAGTTCCCGTGGAACTCCGTGAATTTGAAATATCTCTTCAAGAAAAGTTGTAACTTCTTCTGTTGTTCGACTTTTCATCTTTCTGATACCAAAACAGAATCTGCTGCAATCATCTATCACTGGTAAAAGCCAGTTTCCACCTTCATCTTGATGTGCATCTAGCTGCCATAAACTATCTGGATGCTGCCTCTGCCATTTTACCCAATGAATTCGTTTGTTTTCGATTTTGCTCCCTCGTGAAAGTCCATTAGCTTTGATAATGCGCTTGTAGGTGCTTTCAGAGACTTCAAGCTTAAAAATGTGTTTAAGAGGTAGTGCACCCCACCCAGTTTTCTTACGTAGGTTGCAAATACGCAGAATTTCTTGTTGTTCAACCTTAATCAATGGCGTTGGTGGTTGTGGTGCTACAGGTCCATGCCATTTGGAGTTTGATAAATGCTTTTTCCATCGCTTCAGTGTACGAAGCGATACGGTAAGAGCATAGTGGTCGTGCAGATAGTTTCGAACTTCGTTATGATTCCATTTATTTTCTAGGTAAAATTTACGTAGTTCGATAATAATCATTGGATTTTGCAGTTTCATTCACCCCACTTAATCCCACAGGATTAAAAGGGGGTGACAAATCCAATGAACCTAGACA
>Ga0209542_10001265_pt1 | contig 59809 bp, 51 predicted proteins | sample RifCSPhighO2_01_FD_184028 | JGI IMG/M metagenome (GOLD analysis project Ga0209542, IMG submission 184028) | Soil microbial communities from Rifle, Colorado - Rifle CSP2_plank highO2_0.1 (SPAdes) (version 2) | ecosystem: Environmental > Terrestrial > Deep subsurface > Rock core/Sediment ...
ACTTTCTTTCCTCTCCTCGCACAATTTCAATCTCAAGACTATTCCTAATACTTAGAATATTAAATATGGTAAAAAACGCAAAAAAAAGTACAGAGAAAATAATTATTTTTTTTCTTCCTAAAAAAGGATAGAGTAAGAAAAAAATGTTTGCAAATAGTATTGACTTAAATATAGCACCCATATATAAATACCGCCCATCAAAAAAAGAAAAGTAGCCAGAATTGCCAGGAATAAAAATTAAAGGTAAAACACTTAAGGCAATGAATATTACGGAAATTATTATTATATGTGCATAAGTTGGCATATTATTTTTTATTGCTTTTTTATATAACCACACACATAAAATTAATATGATCAAAGTAAAAAAATACGAAAGAAGATCCAGCCTAAGTGATTGTGATATTGTTACCAATCTATCCGCAATATATCTTATAAAATCGCTTGGGATTACGCTTTGCGATATTGCTTTAACAGGAAAAGTTATTATTCTATAAAGATAATCAAGTATGCTTGGATGGGCTAATCCGTCAGATACGGAAGGCGTAGTCGCTAACAATAAACGAGGTAAAATATATAATCCTCCAACAAAAGTTAATGCGATTAAAAAGTTTAAAGAGTGTTTATCGTTCTTTTTATAATTAAATACAAGCCAGTAGACCGGAATAAAAAGAAACATAAAAAAAGAGCTCTCTTTAAACAACAATGACACAAAAAGAAAAACTAGGGATAAAACAACAAATATATTTTTGTTTTTATATAGCAAAAACTTAGTTAAATATATAAGAGAAAACAAAGTAAATGCAGTAGCCCCAGCAGTTGCCGATGTTGTGGCAATCCAAGTTATTCCCTGGCTTGGAATAAAATCAACAAGAAAAACAAATCCTGCAATAAATGCCGGCAGTTTTTTTTTAAAAAATAAATAAGCTAAATAGAAAACGAGAAAAACGTTCATTGAATGCATTGCGATAGAAAAATATGCATAATACGAAAAATTTAAGCCCGCTAATTTATACTCAAAATAAGAAAGTATACCGCTTAGGGGAATCGTGTGGGTATTTGGTCCATAAGTAAAGAGTCTCTCAAACCAACTTAGATTTGTCTTATCAAAATATATAAACGTTCCAATTATTGCCCATTCATCTTGCTGAAAAAATGCAAAAGGAAGCCTGCCAAATGCTATAAAAGCCAAAAATATATATACTGCTACCAAAAAATAAATACTACCAAAAATTTTCCTCATAACGCTCTTTTGTTTTAAGGCTCTTTTCTTACCCTCTCCTTTATTTCGCTTGTTATATCTCTAATCTCTCCTTCTTTCCCATTCCACGAAAAAGAAATAATATTATCCATAGATATATTATTTTCCTTTACTGCATTAACCAGCTTATCATAATCTCTAAAATATCCAAATCCTCTTCCATCACATTCTTCATATCTCTGGTTTAACATATGAAAAGATTCGTGGTCAAAATCAAAAAGACATGGAGGAAAATTTGAGCTCTGATTATAGGTAACCAAAAGTATTAAGCCAAAGTTGATTTGAACAGGAAGAGCTTTTTCCTCTTGTGGCATACCATAATAGGAGGTATTGCTTTCTGTATAAAAGACGACTTTTTGCGGAAGCTTAGGATAGGACATTTTTATAAAATCTGAGATATTCCTTCTTGCGGTACTCACATTGACAACTTTATAAATTTCTGTACGAGTCAAGTTAAAATGGAATAGCAATAAAGAGACTAAGAGAATAAGCATGACAAGATATGCATGCTTGCTTTTTTTAACAAGACCCTTCACTATTGTCCATAGAACTACAACTAAAAACACACTTACACCTATTGTTGCAGCGTGAAGATGTCTTGATTCATACATAGGAAAATCTGCCAGATCCCCTGGAATAAAAGCAAATGGCAGGCTACTAAGCATAATAAAAACTAGAGAAAAAATTATTGATCTTGCAAGATCAATAATTTTTTTCAAAAGTGCCAATTTATAGAAAATAAATCCTATCAGAATAATAGGAATGCTAAGATATGGAATAACTTGGCCAAATAAGACAGTTTGAGAAATATAAGGATTTGGAAATCCGTACTGTGGATATAGATAAAAAAGAGCCATATCGGATATGTTAATCAGGTATTGTTGGGGAATTATTGCTTGGGGAATTATCTTAAAAGGAGCAAATATTAATCTTACGACATCCGCTGTCAATGATAAATTAACAGTATTGGCGCTAGTTACGCCAATTGAAGAAGGGATTAAAAAAAGAGATGCGCGTAGTAAAAGGTAAATAAATCCTAAAAAAATAAGAGGCTTCATGAACAAATAAAATTCTCGTCTTCCAATTTTGTCTCCAAACAAAAACCACATGATAGGCGCCAGAATAAAGAAAAATAAAATGGTTTCTTTAAATAATAAGCCTGTGAAGAAGAAAAAAAGTGCAATGTGATAATTTATTTTTTGATTATTGTGAAAATATTTAAGAATAAAAATAAGAGATAAAAGTAAAAACAAAATTGCCCCCTGAGTATTAGTGCTTGTCCCAATCCACGACACTGCCTGATTGGAAATTACTCCAACAGCAAAAACAAGAGCTGAACATAACGCAAGAAATTTATTTTTCAACAAAAGACTAACGAAATAAAAAAGAAGAACCGAATTTACAATATGGGTAAAAATACTTACTAGAACGAAAGGCTCAAACGATAATCCAAAAAGCTTGAACTCAAAATACAATTGATAATAAGATAGTGGAGTAAAATGACCTTTTCCTAAAATAAATGGTATCTTCAAAACATTTTCCACTCCGCCTGTTGCTTCGTAGGAAATCATTCTTGCGAATCCCAACCATTCATCTTGCTGAAAAAAAGTTTTTGGTAAATCCCAATATGTAAATATTACTGCGAAAGAAATAATTATAATTGGGACTATGTTCTGTATTATTTTTCTAAAAATAGTCATGCAAACCTTAATGAAGTATAATTCAATTCAATATCTTTTTCAAACAAAAAAGTTATTATATACTGAACAATACCTATGGTTAATAGAGTAGTAAATCCAGCATTTGATCTTCAACCAGGATTCCATCATATTTATGAGATTGAATTAATTAATAAATATGTGAAAGGAGAATCTATTCTCGATATAGGATGCTGGAGTGGACAATTTTTGTCTCTTATCCAACAGGCTTCGAAGATTACGGGATTAGATCCGAACAAAAATGCTATTGCATTTGCAAAACAGCATAGGAAAGGGACTTATATTGTTGGCTCGGCGCTTAGTCTGCCATTTGAAAATAATTCTTTTGATGTCGTAACAATGTGGGATGTAATTGAACATCTTCCAAAACGTACAGAGCAAAAAGCTATTCAAGAGGCAACAAGGGCACTAAAGAAAAATGGCATTTTTGCTTTAAGTACTCCAACAAACAATCCCATTTCTATAATAACGGATCTTGCTTATTTCCTTATTGAACATCGTCACTACTCAGAAAAATATCTTGTGAATCTCCTCTTTGCAAACGGATTGAAGATAATAAAAATTGAATATGGAGGAGGAATATGGACCCTTATAAAAAGCAACATTGACCTTTTGGTAAAACATATTTTTGGTAAAAAGTTGAAGCTCTCATTCCTAGATAAGTTAGTAAAAAATGAATACAAGGGGAACGGGTTTTCTGAGATACATATTATCGCCCAAAAGAAATAAAGACTAGCTTCTGTCAATAATTAAAGAGACTTCTTCTGCCGCTTCAACGCAATTCGCTATCTTTCCTGAAAACACAGTAATTATTTTCTTATTAACAACAGATGTATAATGCAGTCTTTCGTCTGTTGATTCCTTCTTTGGAACAACGACTCGAAAAGTGAAAAAAGATCCGAAATATTCTGCTTGCCTGATTTTTGGCATATACAATTCCATTGATTTAATAAATTTTTGAAAATGTGTTTTGAAGGGTTTTTTTATAATCCCGTTATTAATTAACTTTTCATATTTTTTATCAAAAAGGGGTATCTTTCCAATATTAGATTCGTGAATTGCATGATTGACATGACCTAGCAAGAATAAGTCTGATTTCCCATAAGGATCCAAACACCCAAATGGTCCATCCATAATAACAATACTTTGATTCTTAAACTCTTTTGGAAGATAAGCTAAAATCTTCTCACATAATTCAAATTGATAATTTTGATAAGCCTTTGACTCTTGGTTTAAAAATGAATTTATGTTGGCATAAGTACATACGACTGCATTATCATACTTTTTTAAAATTTTTTTTGTGGCCCGATGCTTTAACAATACGTTTATTCTGCGTTTATTGAGTTTTTCCCAGCATACTTTATAAAGGGCTTTAGGATCGATATTGCTCTCCTTTACTTTTACGCATAACTGAAGATAAGACTTATCAATAGTTACCGGGTACTCCTCTGAATATTTCAGTGCAAATTTTTGAAGAAATTCGATGTATTGATTGGCGGTTGTTAGACTATTTTTCCTTGCTATCGCATAGTAATGTTCAAAGCCCTCAATAATAGCCCCTCTGTATTCTTCCTTGAATTTTGGTTCTGATTTCAGTGCAGATAACGTTGTTTCTTCGCTTCTGGGATAGTGATATCCCCTATGAAGCCTGAATTGATTTATTCCTGAAGCTGCCATCAATATGTCTTCTTTTTCTTCAAATAGATCAACTGAATATTTTTCAGCAAGTTTTGAAGCCACCGTTATACCGTATATTCCTCCGCCAATAACCGCAATTTTTTTTCGCATTTAAACGTTAGTATACTGCATTCTTTATCTAATTGAAAATGATATAATCTACTCATGAATAGAGTTGCAATTATTGGGCTTGGCAACTGGGGAAAAAAGCTTCTTGCAACTTTTAATAAAATTGCATATATATCTGTCTGCTGTACGACCGGTAATAAGGAGAATCTTGACTGGTTAAATAGCCATTTTCCAACCATTAAATATACGAAAAACTTTGAAGAAGTTATTCACGATGGAAAAATTGATGCAATTATTATTGCTACACCAATAGATACTCACTATGAGATAACAAGAAAAACTTTACTTGCAAATAAACACGTTTTCGTAGAGAAACCGCTTTCTACAAGTACAGAACAAGCAAAAGAATTATTAAAAATCGCCAAAGAAAGAAAACGAATTCTTTTTACTGGAAATCTGTTTTTATATAACGACATATTTACTCATTTAGAAAAACTGAATAAAACATCCCCTTTTGAACATATTGCGTGGAATTGGAATAAATTTGGCACATTCAAGGAAAATATATTTTGGAATCTTGCATGGCATGACATTTTAATGAGCGTTAAGCTAATGGGAAAAGCAATTGACGTAAAACTTACCTCTTATGATGGGTATACGCCAGATAAAGATGCAGTAAGAATCTTATTGGATTTTGAAAATAATAAAAAAAGCTCAATATCCATAAACCGCTTATCAAAAAGTACTGAAAAAAGTGGTCTTTTTATTACTAAGGATAAATCGTATGCTTGGAGCAATGGTTCCCTTTCTTTTGCAAGTAAAGGCTCAAAAGAACTAAAGGTTATATTACAATCAGCAACATCGGCACTTGTTGTGGAATGCAAGGCTTTTATTGATCTTCTTAATAACGATTCTTCCAAAATTGATGATGATGAAATTATATTAGAAACAATTAGGATAATTGAGAATCTCATGAGAAAGACTTATGGCAATTAAAGATTTTCCAACAATATCAATAATTATTCCTACCTATAATGAAAAAGATATTATTCATAACTGTCTTTTTTCTATATTTAAACAAGACTATCCAAAAGAAAAAATGGAAGTTATCGTAATCGATAATGATTCGACAGACGGAACACTGCAAATTGTCAAACAATTCCCCGTTAGGATACTATTTAATAAAGTCAGCAAAAATTCAATCGTAAGTAAAAGAATTGGATTCGAGAATTCAAAAGGAACTTTTTATATTTGGGTTGATGCTGACATGGAAATTCCATCACCCAAGTGGATGAAGAACATGATTAAGCCTCTAATGGAAAATCCTGAAATAGTAGCAAGCGTTACATGTTTTAAAATTAAAGGCGATGAAGCTCCCCTTACGAAATTCCTTACAATGGACTATAATCAACGTGACCCCATATATCAACTTTTCTCTCCCTCAATCTACGAAACAATCGTTGAAAAAAAAGACGGTTATTATCTGTGCGAGTTTTCAAAAAATAAAATTCCCCCACATGGATTCGGCTTTTTTCGAAAGAACGCTGTTGAGAAAACACTTCATCTTCAGGGAAACAAGCTTATGGAATTGGATATTCTTGCGCACTTAGTAAATATGGGGTATACGAAGTTCGCCTTTGTGCCTGAAGGAATATACCATTATTTTATGCCTGATTTAAAAACTTTATTAAATAAACGGCTTCGTAATATCAAAAGAAATTATCTAGGACAAACATTCAAAAGATCCTATGCCTGGTTCAGCTTGAAAAATCCTAAAGATATCGTGAAGATTATTTTTTGGATTATTTACGTGCATTTTATTATTCCCGAGACAATTCGAGGAATTTATAAATCAATCAAACATAAAACATGGACAGGAATGTATCAGCCAATCGTAAGTCTTTTGGAAACTGACGTAATAATTTGGGGATTATTATATTACTATTTATACTTTTATTTCAAACGTTGATTACCTATCCTATCTTCTTGGCTTTAATCACAATATCCCAACCTATATTTTTACCCTGAAATATTGATCCATCTAGCATAATTAATCTATTGAGTAAATTATTATTCTTAAATAAAATTTTCCATACATCCCTTAAAGGCATTAAAAAAGGCAAAAATAAACCATGCGTCACAAATTTTTCTATTCTAAATTTTCCTTCAATTAATTTTTGTAATTCTTGTAATGTAAAATGGTGATGCTCTTTCAAGTTTTTGCTCATATCTCCATGCATTCCTGATTTATATCTTGTTTTATAATATTCCTTGCCTCTGAATAAATTTATTAATAATCTGTGTAGGACTGGCGCTTTAAATTTCAAATTGCCCCAATCAACCCAACCGGTTAGACCCTTATGAGGAGTACTCAATATCAAGACCCCATCTTTTTTCAATATTCTACTAATTTCCGCTATTAACTTTCTAGGATCGTCAACGTGTTCGATTACTTCAAGCAAAAATACAGTATCCGCAAAAGAGTCCGGATAAGGCAATTTATCTTTTTTATCTATTATTTTAAAATTAACGTGAGAATATGCTGACTTAGCATTTTTAACTAACAATAAGTCCACCTCACAACCATACAGGCGCTTTCCCTTTTGACACACGCCAATAAATTTTCCATTACCAGAACCTATATCTACCACTACATTGGTATTATCGAGAAATTCGTACGCAAGATAATACCTATAAAAACCGCTATTAATAAAAGGGTTTAACATCTTTATGAATACTTAAAATATTGCAATTTAGAAAACTTTTTCTTTCTAAATACGTAACTTTCCAAAACAATGCTTTTTTTAAAAAGAGGATATTTTAATTTATTGACATTTTTCCTAAATGCTCCCTCCCTACGTCTTTTCAAAATTCGAGGAAGCAGATATATAAGATTTAAATAAGCAAAAATTACGACAAAAGGGTGTTTTAAATTCTTGTTATGATATGCGTAGTAAAATAATGCTATAAAATCCAAAAATATTCTCACTGGAAGATATTTTATTAATTCAGTAATAGTATAGTTTTTTATAAGTAGTATTAGGCCATTTCTGTGATGCAAGAAAATTTTCTTAAACACGAAGTTTTTCATGGTGCCTGAACCGTAATGATAAACCACAGAATTAGGAATATATACCAGGCGATAACCGTGAAAGAACATTCTCCAGCATAGATCCGCCTCTTCCCCATAAATAAAAAATATTTCATCAAGCATTCCCACTTTTCTTATCACTTCAGCTTTAGTAATCATGCAATTGCCTGAAGTCCAAACTACATCAACAATGTCATCATATTGTCCTTGATCTTTTTCAATATCAACAAAAATCCTTCCTCTACAAAAAGGGAATCCAAAGACATCCATGTATCCTCCTCCAGCCCCAGCGTACTCAAAATAGTCCTTATTTCTCATGTTTTTTATTTTTGGCTGACAAGCTCCCACTTCAGGATTATTTTCCATATAAGTTATTATAGGATTCAGCCAATTTTTAGTTACGATCGTGTCATCGTTAAGAAAAACGATATATCCACTCTTTATTTTTTTTAGTGCGTGATTGCAGCCTCCGGCAAAACCAATATTTTTGGGCAATCTGGAGAATACGAGCATCTTATTATCCCTATATTTATAGTAGAATTTCTGATATTCCTTTGCATTGGAATTATTATCAACCAGATAAACCAAAAGATTTGGGTAACCGCAGTCAAAAAGGGATTCTAAACAAGCTGAAATAAACTCAAATTGATTGCATGTAATAATTACTATATTTACTAAGGGTTGCTTCATTCTATATTAGCTTTTTAGTCCAAGCGACTGGAGTATCTTTGGAGACAATTTCAAGATTATCCAAATACTTAAATTCTTGATGTCCAGCTTCCTTTGCCCAAATAATCATTTTCCTAACCCCCTCTTCTAAAGTAACGCTTGTGGCATATCCCAAAAGGTCTTTAGCTTTTTGCATGGTACACCAAGCATCTTTTACTTCTTGTGGTCTAAAAGGTAAATATTCTGGCTTCATATTGTCAGGAACAGAAGTTTCTCTGAAAAAATTATTCAAGACAACGTCCGAAAGCTCATTGATAGTGCATTCTTTTTCCGGACCTATATTTATTATCTCGCCATTGCAACTATCTTGAAAACCTGCTTTTACAATATAGGGAGTGAGATCATCGATATATGTAAATGCTCTCTTTTGATTTCCATCTCCGTATATAAAGAAATTTTTGCCCTCCAACAATCTATTTATAAAAATTCCAACAACATTTCTATATGGATCTGCAAGGTTTTGTTTTGGTCCATATACATTATGCGGCCTAATAATAGTATATTTAAATTTAAATACTTTGCTTAGAACTTCCGTTGCTCCTTCCATTGAAGCTTTAGCTATACCATAGATATCGTCAGGCTTTCTATCCATAGTTTCTGAGAATGGCGGAGCCTGAGAACCATACACGCTCATTGAACTTGTCAAGATGACCTTGGTCATTCCACTTTTTATTGCAGGAATAAGAACATTAAGATAGGCCAGGTAATTTCTTTCAGTAGAGCTAAGCGGGGTAAACTGACTTCTTCCTTCAGCGGCATCTGCCGCCAGATGAAATAAGATTTTTGGTTTAATTCCAACAACTGCGACGCGAGCTTTTTCTTTCTCTCTTAAATCTAATTTTATAAATGTACTATTGGGATTAATATTATGCTCGTAACCTCCGGAGAGATCATCTATACCATAAACTTCATGACCCAAATCCACTAACGCATCTACTAGATGGCTGCCCATAAATCCAGCAGCACCCGTTACCAAAATTCGTTTTTTTTCACGCATGATTGTATTCTTAACAAGATTATAACACAAAGGTAAACCTAAAGACTATGAACCGGATTTGATCAAATGTCTTATAAAAAACTAATGTAGTAAATGCTTCCCAGAGGAATTGTTGGATTTATGTAAGGAAGGTCTTTAAACGGCTCAAGCGGTATAGAGTCAGTCTCAAATACCTCAACATCATCTGCATAGTTCTCAGTTGTGCCTGCATTCTTACGCTGGTAACTTACAACAAGGTATTGTGCATCTTTTGGAGCGACAATACTTCCCTGCACATTTGTCCATTCCCCATTCTCATAAGCTCTCGAAGAAAGACCAACAACATCCCCAAGATTACTTTTTTTTGCTTCATCTAAGCTTTTGTACATATCCATTCTAATATACCCATCACCATCTTCCGGGACTGGTCCTTTTTCTGCTTTCAGAGAACCTTTGACTGTGTAAAGAAGTCCTGGTTTTATTTTAATTGGCTGCGATGATATTCGTTGAGTTCTATCTCCTGCAGATTTTATAGTCAAAGAGCCAGGAGAATTATTCCCGACATCTTTTATCCAACCACCCGCTAATGGAGGGAAGTCAAAAGGGTTTATGGGCCTCCACTCTTCATCTCCCTTATCAAAAGTGAATGCTGCTATTCTTTCTCCCAACGTGTCAGGCCTGTTTGGGATTTTAAAAACCAAATAATTTTTTAGAGTTTGGGCTTGCCAGGGTTGATAAATTTCGTGGATTGCATGCTGCATCAGCTCCTTGATTGTTAATCCAAAATAGCTATCTTGTACATAATCGAAAGGCACATCGTCATAATTAAAATACTTAGTAAAATCTTTCCATCCGCTCCACCAATAATTAACAAAGTAAAATGTGTAAGTATCCAAAATTGCAAAATTTGTATTCTCTTCTTGGAACTCAGCTAGGGAATTGGGGCCATGAGAATAATCCCATTCTTTAAACGTAATGTTTCTATTTTTCAAAGCCATTTGCACCTGCGGAGTAATACCTAAATCATATTTCCTAATCACGACATCCTTGGGCAAATGCTTGTCTGCCCAACTACTCAAGGCAATAAAATTCCATGGTTTTGAAAAATTTACATCCAGAATAATTGCATTTTTGATCGAGGTAAAATTAATTATCAAAAGTATTGTAATAATTGTAGCTATTCCCAATTTTGTATTTATTTTTTTCAGTCTATGATATAAAAGATCTGTAATAAATCCTGCAAAAATCATAAGAAATGGCATAACTGCTGTAAAATTACGGGCATATGCGCTGCTGTAATATGTCATTACGAAAAAGAACGCAGAAACAAATGAAAATAATATTAAAAACTTTCTAAATCTCAAAAACAACATTGAAATAATTCCCAATACAATTGTAATACTTGGCAATTGTCCTATGCCCCAGTGGAATAGATAAAAGAATTGATATCCCCTAAGCCAAAGCTGTCCCATTCCATAACGTACGTAGTCTTTATTGTTTTGAATCATAGCCTCATTAAAATTAAAAAGGTAATATGGGTTAACTAAAACAAAAGTCATAAAAGACACCAGCATAGATAGAATGAAGTTCATGTTAAAAAGGTACCAGAAGCTTTTTTTCTTTACTGCCCATAAAAAGTGCACCACGAAAAAAGGCAGATAAGCAAACGGCTGATACTTAATTGAAAGAGCAAATGCCGCAGCAATACCCGCGAATATATATCTTTTTCTCGTATTCTTTTCAAGAAGAAGAACGCATGCAAAAAGAGTAAGGATGTTGAAGAAACTACTATGAATATCCGGAAGACCAAAGTGACTGGCTAAAACATGTCTAAAGTTAAAAGCAAGAAAAAATGCGGCAAAAATTCCTGCTGTTTTACTAAAAAGTCTTTTGGTCGTGAGATATGTCAACACAACTGCGCCACAACCAAAAGCTGCCGCAATATATCTTGACCAGTACAAAGCATCATGATTTCCTACTCCAAATATAGCCTCTTGGTATTGTGCAAAAAAGTTAAATCCCTGAGTAAAAAATGCAATGATTACATCGGGATGAAGGAAAAACAAATTTAAAAAAACAAAAGGCAGTATAAATACAATATAAATTAATAGATGGAAAAAAGGCATACCAGCTGGATAATCAAATCTTCCCGGCATTAAAAAATTATAAAACATGTGAATAGCAGTGCGGTAGCTTCCAGGTTCATCAGGATGATCAGACGTATAGCCAGGGTATACACCTATTACTCTAACTAATAATGCTACAGAAAATATTAAAATAGCTATCCAATTGTTCCCTATAAATCTCTTAATCATTTCTTTTTGCAAATATATACTAACTCAGGATAAGGCATCAGAAAGCTACTTACATTTCTTACATCGACTATTAATGGAAACTTGGAAAGAAAAGAAATCATATCTTTTCTTGATCTGTAATAAAAACGGTCACCTGGATACAAAAGATTATCGGTTAACAAAGCAAGAAAATATTGTAGAGTATATTTTTTATCAACTTCATCTATTAGTAAAATCCCACCTTTATCTAATTTATTAACACATTCACCTATAAGTTCTTTTTGCTCTTCATAGCTTTTTAAATGGTGCAAAACATGCATAACAACAATTGCATCTGCTTTTTTAATATTGATTTTTGTTATATCCTTATTGTCAAAAGTGATATTGTTAATTCTTCCAGTATTTGCAGCCTTTTTGGCAACCTCTGTTTTTTTCTTATCAAATTCACAAGCCAATACATATCGCTTTGGAGATGTTGCTGCAGCATAGTTTGAAAAAATACCATACCCGCTCCCCAAGTCAATAATTGTGCCTGTTTTTGGAAGAAGCTCTTCAATTCTCACCAGACGTGGATACTCCCAAAACCGAAGATAAGTATATAATGTTTTTCCTAGTCCTTGCTTGTAATATTGTTTTTTTACATCCGAAATTGTTATCATTATTTTTTCCTCGCAACTGCGACAACTGATGTTCCGAATGGGAAATTAATCTCCGCAATAATTTTCGACTCAATATTAATAAATGTAAATAATATTTTATTAAGAATTGGATGAATGCCGAAAAAATCACTCTTATTTTGTTTTTTCTGCAATCCGACTACCTGAGGAATTCTTTTGATAAATGCTAAAGGGAAAAGAAAAAAGTTAGCATAAGTAATTTTTAAAACCTTGAATGATTCTGACAATTCTTTTTCAATTTCTTTTTTTGTAAAACGGTGCTTTGTAAAATCTACAACATCTTCGCTACTTCTAAACCAATCATATGCAGGTTCACGAAGTAGAAAAATTCCACCAGGCTTTAAAACTCGCTTGATCTCTAATAATGCTTTTTTGTTGTCCTCAACCCACTGATGATACAAGACATCCAAACATGCAACAACATCAAACGAAGCGTTTTTAAAAGGAAGCGAGGAGATATCAGCCTTTTTTACTTTCCCTCTTTTTCTTGCATACACTAGCGCATCATCAGAAAGATCAACGCCCATAACGTCTCCAAAGCGAGATAAATACAAAAGCGCTGCTCCCGGACCACAACCTACATCAAGAATTTTTAATTTTTTATTTTTGGGAAGATATTTCTTTAGAAGTGCTGAGTTAATTTCGGCCATTCCTTTATACCACCAATAAGAATCTTGATGTTCAAATATGTTGCCGTATTGGCTTTTGAGCATAATCCTGAGCTTAGCATACGAAAAAATAAAAATCAATTGACCCTTATTTACCTACTTTATACGGCCTTAAATAGGTTGGCTCTCCTATGCTTCTCTCGCTTTTACTTAGAGGGATTTGTGGAGCAAGCGTAACATAGCCTTTTGGCAATACATAATTAACTGGAGTTGTTGAAACAATATTAACTTCTCTTAAAATAAGATACGATTCTTGAGGTATTTCCGTATTAATTTTATTTAACAAAGACAAAATAGGAAACTTTTCTCCAATTTTTCTGGGCTCTCTCATTAACCTTGCAAGTGTCACAAGCAACACCTTTCTAGGTCCAACACGAGGCCCTTCTACTCCTAAATGATTTTTTTCTCTGACTCTTTGCGCAGCATCATGAATTTCATCGGTTAATTTATAAATTGCGGAGCTGTCATTCGGAAGAAATGCGGCAATAATGGAAACAGATTGTTTATCGTGTCCTGCCCAGACAGGATCAAGAGCTGGGATAATACCAAAAAGAGACAGGTTAATCGGATTGAAATCAGAAATACTATCTCTTACTGTTCTATAAAATTCTCTTACCTGTTGTGAGCTTAGCTTACCCTTTCTACCACTTGGGCTAAAAAATATTTCTCCAAGAGACATGTGCAAATCCGGCGCTTCAACACAAACCGCTGTTGGCTCCGCGGATTTTATCTGAGTAAGCACTTCTGAAAGAAAAGGATGAACAGAAGAATCTGATACAAGAACATCTGGCGTGAGTCCGTAACGACTATCCCGAGCTGAAAGGATCGGATTTCCCATAACCCGTCCTTGCCGTATTGCCTCAACAGCAGTGTCTTTAATACTTGAATAGATATTAACAAGCTCTGCATCCGTTGGATACGAAAGTTTATCTTGAGATTCATGAAGAACAGAATTATCTTCTATACTACCTATAATTCCTTGCCCTTTCTATCTCTTAGCTCATTAGGAGACACAAATTCACACTCAATCATACGACTTTCTTCCATAACTGTTCTGATTGCATTACCTTTTTCTATCTGTGGCAGATCATCAATCGAAGGAATTTCGCTTTCATTGAAATGGTTAAGAGAGTACAATAACAGTTTTAATGGATCTCCATGACTAACAATAAATATCGTTTTGCCTTCCTGGGATTTTACAATATCATCAAAAGCTGACCTCATCCTACCTAATACTTCTTCCTTAGACTCATGCCCTTCTAGTGTGGAATCGAATTCATCTCTTCCTGGAAATTTTGATTCTTTCTCTGTTTGCGTAAGTCCTGCGAATCGTGGAATTCTATTATCTCCTAGTCTTTCATCCTCTATCACATTAATGCCAAATTTTTCAGCAAGTATTTGTCCTGATTCTTTTGCCCGAGATAGATGACTTGTATATATTACGTTTGGACGGATGCCTTCTTTTTGCAAAAGTTCACCAAGATCTGACATCTGAAGTCTTCCTTTACTATTTAATGGTAAGTCTAAAGTTCCGCCGTAAGAAATTCCTTTTGGATTATCTATTTCTCCATGTCGAATAAGATAAACAGTTGTGTTCATAAATATAATCTATAATTTTATCACAAGTCACATCTTCCTCAAATAACAATCTTCTTTTTTGAAAATGCTTATGCTATTATTAATCGTATGAAAATAGATTTTGTTGATCTTAAAAGACAGAACAAGCTGTACAAAAAGGAACTCATGGAAGTAATAGATAATGCTGTGGATAAAGCTACATTCATTATGGGAAGTGCCCTTGAACGCTTTGAGAAAGAATTTGCTGAGTTTTGCAATAAGCGTTATTGCGTTGGTCTTAATTCAGGAACAGACGCGTTAATGTTTGCTTTACTGGCTTATGGAGTTAAACGCGGAGACGAGGTAATTACTGTACCTAATAGCTATTTTTCAACCGCAATGGTAATTTCCAATATTGGAGCTGTACCCGTATTTGTAGAAATAGAGCCATCAAGCTACAACATAAACGTAACGAGAATTGAAGAAAAAATTACCAAGAAAACTAAAGCTATCATTCCCGTTCATCTCTATGGACAAGCCGCAGACATGGATCCCATTGTTACGATTGCAAAAAAACACAATCTTGCAATTATTGAGGACTGCTGTCAGGCGCATGGAGCCAAATACAAAGGCAAAATAGTCCCTTATACAGAAACCGGAGCATTCTCTTTTTATCCTGGGAAAAATTTAGGTTGTTTTGGGGATGGCGGCGCACTCGTTACTGATAATAAGGATATAAAAGAAAAAGTACTGCTATTGCGAAATGATGGAGCACAAAAAAAATATGTGCATAAAATATTTGGATATAAAAGCCGACTTGATACTCTTCAAGCTGCAATATTGTCTTTCAAATTAACTCATCTTGATAAATTTAATGCTAAAAGAAAACAAGTCGCTCATCTTTATCGAGAAAAACTATCAGACATAAAAAAAATAGTGCTGCCAAAAGAAATGGAATATGTATCTCATGCATATCATATTTTTGCTATTCAAACTCAAGAAAGAAACAAACTACGAGAATATTTAGAAAAAAATGGCATTGCAACTGTAATACATTACCCTACGCCAATTCACCTACAAGAACCATACAGAAAACAAGGATTTAAGCAAGGAGATTTTCCAATTACAGAAGAATTTGCGAGCCGAATCTTATCTTTACCAATATTTCCAGAGATGGAAGAAGAGGAGATAGAATATGTCTGTTCAAAAATCCAAAAGTTTTACACCTAACTCTTTGCTTTTTTTCCTCGTAGCTCTTCTCTATACCATTTTAGTGTTCTTCTCAAACCATCTCTTAGATTAACTTGTGATTTATAATCAAGATTTTTAGTAATCTTTGTTAGATCCGGACAGCGTCTTCTTGGATCGTCTTGTGGATATGTGCTTGGATACTCGACTGCTTTAATGGAAATTTTATTAGTAAATAGTTCTGATACCATATTTGCCAAAGTCATCATATTGACTTCATCATTGCTATTGCCAACATTATATGCTTCTCCTCCTTTCTTGGATAACAAAACCTTTAGAAAACCTATGATTGCATCTGATATATAGCAAAAAGTTCTCGTTTGATTTCCCCCTGCATGTACCGGAAGAGACTCTTTTTTTAATGCACTAGTAATAAATCTGGGAATAACTCTGAAGTCATCCGGTCTCATCCCAGGACCATAAACATTAAATGGACGAACTGTTTTTATTGAAAGATTGTACAAGTTATAATAAATCATGCAAAGCGTTTCCCCAAGTCTTTTTGACTCATCATAACAAGACCTTGGGCCTGTGCATGAAACATTACCAGGATATGTCTCTGGAGTTGGAATGAAATTCGGATCAGGATCTCCATAAATTTCACTAGAACTGAAGAATAAAAAACTTTTTACATTTTTCTTGCGAGCCAACTCTAAAAGGTTTTTTGTACCCTGTGTTGCAACTTCTAAAGTCTCAAGAGGATATTTCATATAATATACCGGCGATGCAATGCCTGCGGCATGAATTATATAATTAACTCTATTTTTTATATCTAAAGGCGAACGAACATCGTGCTGAATAAAAGTAAAATCTTCCCTATCGGTAAACTCGCTGCTGCTTTTCACGCCCGTAATAAAATTATCAATAGAAATTACATGACATTTTTCTTTAAAAACTTCATCATTTAAATAAGCAAATGTTAATAAAAAATATTTACCAAGAAATCCTGATCCACCGGTAATCAAAATTGTCTTTCTCTCTAACTCCTTCACTTCTGTTTTTAATCCTACGACTATTCTCTTAATATCGCTTTTAACAACTGAGTTTAATTTCATAGCAACTTACTATACCAGATTTATTTTATCTTTTCCTCTACAACGCATCCGCACTTAGTATTGTAACTAAGCCTTATTACGTGAGCTGCAGTTGTGGCAACAGTTCTCCAGTCTGTGACATTAAACGTGTCCACCATGTATGTAACTTCTCCTTTTCCTAAAAAAGATGTAAAAAAAGGTGCTTCATACTGTGCTGCGAGATCTGGATAAGGACCTATGATTAATGTGTTTTGTTTTTGTTTGCTTCTTGTATCAATTATGTGATTAAAAATAGCTTTTTGAGACTTGGCGTCAGAATAAGTATGCGAGAAATGCGTATACAAAAGGTATGTATTGCTTAAATAATAACCCACTAATAAAAGCACAGTTAGTATTTTTAGCCCTGCGCTTTTATTCTTAAATAATACCCATAAAAAAAGAGACCAGAAAATAGCTAAAAGATATGTAGGGAAGTAAAGATATCTCATTGAACCAGCCGAATAAAATGGGTCGTATCTTCCTAGATACATATTAAGTAAAAAAATTGAGGCAGTGCCAAAAACAGTTGTAAAAAGAAGAACTCGCTTATTCCTAAGTGTTTTATAAATTATAAATATGGCGATCGAATAAACAACTATCATTAAAGGCCTGAGCGGAGCAGCTGTATCATAATTGAAAAAGGACATTGGGGACCAACCAGACAATATTGATTTGAATACAGAAGGATACTGAGACCAATAGGTAAGCTGCAATAACATACCTTCTGGATAGCGATTTTTTTCAGGGTTGAGAATAAACTGCAAAAAACTCCCAGTTCGTCCTTGCAATATTGGCTCTGCTCCAACGCTCGATAAATACACAAAAAATCCACTTACCAAAACATATGAAATTCCTACAATAAAACCCATGTATAGATTTTTTTTACTAAGTAGATGCCAGAAAAATGGGTATAAAAAGTAAGGCGCTGTAAATAAAATGCTAAAATGAGAAGATAAAATCCCTAGGCAATAAAAGATTATGGAAATTGCATAATACTTTATTTTCGTCTTTTCTAAAAAAAGATGCAAGAACAAAAAACTTATCAACATGAAAATTACATTAATTGACGCTCTCTCAAGTAAATGTGCTGAGTAATCGAAGATATACAAATCATAGTTACCAAAATAGCTGACGGTATAAATCAACGCGGCGGAAAAAGCGATAAAACGGTTCTTGGTAACAACTTTAACTACAAAATAAAAGAGCAAGCCAATAAACAACATCGTAATAAGCTGTATCCACATATATAAAGACATATTTACCCCAACTAATTTAACCAGCATGGCGCTTAAGAGTACTCCTGCAACTTGGGCTGTAGTCAAAAGTTTGTAGGATAGACCCAAATATGTATCGGAGGTTACTGGAAGAAAATACATGAATCCTTGAAATTGTATAATCCATGTCAAAATAAAGCGCCAGGCGTAGAATGAAAGACCTAAAAAAAAGAAGATAAAAAGAAGATCAGTTTTATTTCTTTCCCAAAATTTTTTTAATATTTTCTTCATACTGCTAGAATTTATTTATCTAATTTCGGGCTTAGGGACAGGAATAATAAATCTTCCTCCTAATCTCTTATATTCTTTATGCATTTCCATTATGGAATCTGCGAAATTCCAGGCTAGAATAAGAAGATAATTAGGTTTTTGTTTGTATAATTCTTTTGAAGGAACTACCGGAATATGCTTGCCCGGAGTATATAGTCCTTGTTTAAACGGACTATCATCAACAACAAAATCCAGAATTTCACTCCCAATGCTAAAAAAATTTAAAAGAGTATTTCCTTTTGCGGGAGCCCCATATGCCGCTATAGTTTTTCCTTTTTTCTTTAAGCTTGCAAGGAGAGTAACTAATTTTACTTTATTTTCCAATACGAGATTTGCATAATATATGTATGTTTTCTTTTCCGCTAATTTTAACTTGCGCTCTTTTTTTTGAAATTCATCAACGCTTTTCTTAACTACATGTTTTCCTTCTGACCTTTTTACATATACCCGAATAGTGCCTCCATGAACGGGAACTTTTTGTACATCAAAAATGACCATATTGAACCTTTTAAATAAAGTACTGAGCGAATTAACTGACCAATAAGAAAGGTGTTCGTGATAAACCAAATCAAAATATCTCTTTTCGATAAAATCAACTAGATATGGTGCCTCCATAATAAATATTCCATCCTTATTAAGAAGAATCTTAAGTCCCTTAAGTACTTCGTCAAGATCGTCAATATGAGCAAAAACATTTGTAGCAGTAACTATGTCTGCATGACCTTTCTGTTTTACTATTTTTTCCGAAAGCCCCACGCTAAAAAATTCAGAAATTGTTTCTATGCCTTCTTTTTCTGCAAGTTTTGCGATATGAACTGCCGGTTCAATACCCAAAACCCTTGCCCCCGAGTTTTTGAAAGGCTTTAATAAAATTCCATCATTACTTCCAATGTCAACCACAAATCCATTTTTTTTTGATAGAAATCGGGGAAATACATATCCCGCCATTCTTTTAAAATGATCTATGAAAACTCTTGATGTGGAAGAAACATAAACGTAATTTCCAAATAAAACTTGGGGCGCTACGACATGACCCAACTGAATGAATCCGCAATTATTGCAAAAGTATATATCCAGAGGATAAAAATATTCGGGTTCATCCAACTGTAATTTTGTTAAAAAAGCATTCGCTAAAGGGGTTGGACCTAATGTTAATACTTTTTCCAAATCCGAACTTTTACAAACCCTACAATTTTTTGACTTTCTAAGTACGCTATAATTCATAAGTATTATTTTACTAAATCTATTCTTTGAAGATCTGCCTCGTATTTATTTTTTATCCTTTTTTCAGTAGTAAATGCAAGAAATATTGAATATTCTAAAAATTTCATTGCGTGAGCTTCAAGAGGAGGAGTATATACTAATTCTCCTTCCAAAATTTTGATTCGCTTAATTGGATTTTTACTACTCACTCCTTCCCTATAAGAATATTCCATTGACCCTTTGATCATATATGAGTAATGAGAATCATTTGTGTGGATGTGATTTGCTCGAATGCTTCCCTTTTTACAGGTAATAAGCAAAATACTCTGTATTGGCACTTTCATGTCTTCTATAAGATATGTCATTTCCCCCCGCGTATCAACATGAAAAGGTTTTAGATTTCGGATTCGCTTCATAACAATAAATTATTTCATATTATCTGAGATCTCTTGTTAAAATTCAATAGATGAATCTTTGTCCAAAATCTCAATAGATCAACGAGAGTTTGCCAAGCAATACTGAGTTTCGCATTTTTTGCTTCCCCAGACCTTCTACTTCTATACGGAACCGAAGCCTCTTTGATTAGATAATTTTTCTTTCTAAAACGAATGACAATTTCAGCAAGTATAAATATTCCCTTAGATGTTAAATTCATGCTCTGAATTTTTTCTCTTTTCCAAATATGAAACCAGTTAATATCCCTATAAGGATTTCCATAAAGAAGACGAAGAAGTATAAGATAAACATGGGATATAAACATCCGATATAGGCTATAATCCAAACGCTCACCCCTATCTCCGAGTATAAGATCTGCCTTTCCTAAAAGAGGTATGCATTTTTTAATATCTCGGATTAATGTCTGACCATCTGCTGGAAAATATGCTATATAGTTTTTTTTTGCTTCTTTAATTCCGGCAAGCAATGCACTACAATAACCTCCGTTTTTTTTATGGATTACCCTAACTACCTTGTGCTTTTTTGACAAATTGTCGGCAATTTCATAAGTTTTATCTGTACTTCCATCGTTAACAATAATTATTTCAAGATCATTTATTTCAAATTTCGGAGCATCTTTTATCATATCTCTTACTAGCCATTCAAGACTATCTTCTTCATTGTACGCTGGTATTACTATAGACAAACTGTATAAATTCTTTGTGCTTTTCACCATATTTTCCCTGGTTATTGTATTTTATTGTAACATAAATGGCTTTGAAACCAAAAACATGGTATACTTTTTTCGTGTCATGCCAATCGGAAGTCTAAAATTACACAATATCTTACGGGCAATTAAAAAAGATAAGCGATGGATTATTTTAATAGCTCTTTTCCTCTTTTTTGTATTTCTACGCTTTTATCAATTAGAAGAAAAAAGTATATTTTTGTATGATCAGCTAGACAGCGCGTGGGCGGCAAAAAATATTATTGATGACCATAGATTTCCTCTTATCGGACCCGCAAACAAGCTTGGAAGCGGATTATTTGTGGGACCACTCTATTATTATTTAATTGCTATTTTTTATTATTTCACAAACCTAGATCCTATAGCCTCAGGTTTGTTCGCAGGAGCAACAAGCATAATAGGATTCTTCGTGCTTTTTTATATCACCAAAAAATTATTCTCTTTCAATGTAGCACTTATTGCATTATTCATTGCCCTGTTTCCTATTCAGGGATACAATTTGATCGGGTCCAATGGGAAATCAATTTCATACCAATCGTATCCCTATTAGCTTTTTATTTTTTATACAAGATTTTAAATGGCAATGAAAAGAGTATTGTGTGGTTAGCTATTATTGTAGCTTTAACATTTCACGTTCATCTAACTGTTGCCATATTTATTCCGATTATTATAATTCTCACCCTTCCCTTTTTTCCAATAAATAAAAAAACTTTAAAATATATTCTTGTTTCTATCCCAATACTTTTTATTGGACTCTCTCCTGTTATTGTTGCTAATTTACAAAGCAATAATCATCATGGAGCCAATGCCATAAACTATGCAAACGCTACTTTTCATGGAATAAGTCTAACAAGAATTCTTCAGTTAAAAGATGGAGCATTTTTTCAGCTAGAGTCTTTCCTAACTCTTGGGATACTTAGATTTTTAAGGATTGTCTTGTTGCCAATTTTTCTTTTTGTTTATTTACGAAATACTGCGTCTAAAAAAAGATTCGCAATGACTGGCATGGTGTCTTTGTGGTTTCTTGTTCCATGGATAGTGTTATCGGGATACAGCGGAGAAATAACGGATTACTATTTTTCCACAAATAGATATATTGGGATTTTCTTAATCGCCTATCTTGTTGTAAAATTATTAGAACAAAAAAAGTTTATAATAACTTCTGCCCTGGCAATCTTCTCTGTATATTATAGTATTGTTAACTTGTCCACATTTTTTAATTCAAAAGCAATGGGATTAAGTGTTCGCAAGAATTCTGTTAGACAAACGATTGAACAAAAAAAAGTTATTCCATTTAAAGAAGGGAATGCAGAATCCTATATTTATTATTTTTATACTCGAAAAAAATAAACCTAATGAATTAGTCAAAATATTTTCCTTTTAAGTATCCCAATCCTCCAGCGCCAAATTCTAAAGTCTTCATGACAAATAATCCAGATCCAACTAGCGGATCTTTAAAGAGTTTTTTTGGATCTGAGAAAAACAAAAGGTATCTTTTTATAATATTTATTTGCAATTCATAATAATCTAAATTGTTTTTTTTATATTTATCTAGTTTTTGTGAGTAATAGAATTTTTTCCTTAGTTGCTTGACTAAAGAAATTTTACCTTCATCGTGAACTATAAAATCTCTTATTCGTCCCATACTTTCTTTCCCATACTTTTTAATTATTCTTTGAGGTAAATCAAAATCTTCTGTGCCGGTATTCTCCTCATCATATCCATTCATATCTTCAAACGTTTTTCTATCAAAAAATCGCGAAGCCTCAATCCAATCAACTCCTAGATAAAAACTTCTTTCAAGTATTTTACATTTTGTCCAGAATCCAATTCCAATAGATTTTTCCGGAATAACAATCTCTTTAATATTTGGGTTATTAAGCATTAGAGAAACGCATTCTGCGATAACGTTTTTTCCTAAAATCATATCGGAATCGGGAACCAAAAAATAAGTTCCGGACGCCTTTTTTGCAGCAAAATTCCGCTGGGCACTGCGTTCTGGCCCAAAATTATAAATATTTTTCGTGAATTTCCTCGCAATTTTAGTCGTATCATCCACTGAGTTGTTATCTACAAAAATAATTTCAACATTTTTATACGATTGGTTTCTAATGCTTTCAAGATGTGCTTCAATTGTACGCTGCGAATTTCGAGTGTGGACAAGAACAGATACAAGAGGGACTTTTTTCATAAATTTATTCTATAATAACAGAGTTCAATCATTTTTTCACCAAGCTTGCTCTTCCAAATCATTCTTGATATTATTTCACTATGCAACTTCATAATAAAAAAATTCTAGTTACTGGTGGAGCCGGATTCTTGGGGTCTTATGTAACCAGCGAGCTTATAAAAAACAATGTGCCCAAGAAAAATATTTTTATTCCTCGTTCAAAAATAAGTGACCTTAGAGAAAAAAACAATTGTAAAAAGGTGGTATTGGGAATGGATGTGATGATACACCTTGCTGGAAATGTTGGCGGAATAGGCAAAAACCAAAGACTTCCAGGAACACTTTTGTACGATAATTTAGCAATGGGAATAAATCTTATACACGAGGCTATGCTTGCAAAAGTAAAAAAAATTGTCATCATCGGAACAATTTGTTCATACCCTAAATATACTCCTGTTCCTTTTAAGGAAGATAATCTATGGATGGGATATCCAGAAGAAACCAATGCCCCTTATGGTTTGGCTAAAAAAATGCTTCTCGTCCAAGCTCAGGCTTATCGTACACAATATGAATTAAATAGCGTTTACCTTCTGCCTGTAAATCTTTATGGTCCGGGTGATAATTTTAGTCCTGACAGTTCACATGTTATCCCAGCACTTATAAAAAAAATTCACGATGCTATAAAAAATAAGAAAAAATATGTAGAGGTATGGGGAGATGGAAGCCCAACAAGAGAATTTCTCTACGTTGAGGATGCAGCCCGCGCAATTGTTATGGCAACAAGAAAATATGATAAACCTGAACCAGTTAACTTGGGGGGCGGTATTGAAATTTCAATAAAAGAGCTTGTTAATATTATTGCAAAAACAATGAGATACAAAGGAGAAATTAGATGGGATACAACCAAACCCAACGGTCAGCCTAGACGCAGTCTCGACTCCTCAAAAGCAGAAAAAGAATTTGGTTTTAGAGCAAAAACGAAATTTGAAAAAGGGCTTAAGCAAACTATACAATGGTACATAAAAAGTAATTAAACTAATGGAAAAAAGTTACACAAAACATGTAAAGGATTTTTTTAATAAAATAGCTGATAAAAGAGACTGCTGGAAAAACAAGAATAGTTATTATCATGAGCAAATCTCAAAGTTATGCAAATTCTTAATACCTTCTAAAAATATTACGCTAGATATCGGATGTGGAACCGGTGACTTACTCGCTTCTCTCTCCCCAAGTCATGGGGTTGGATTAGATATAGCGGAAAATATGGTAAAGATAGCTCGAAAAAAATATCCTAATCTCAAGTTTTATACTCAAGACGCGCAAAACGTCACTATTAATGAGCGGTTTGACTACATTATTCTCTCTGATATTTTAGGAGACTTAGAAGACATACAAAAGGCATTTGAGGAATTAAAAAAAGTATCAGATCAAAAAACAAGAATTATTATTACTTTCTATAACTATTTATGGGAACCGATTCTGGCAATTGGCGAAAGGCTAGGGATAAAAATGCCTCAGCCTCTTCAGAATTGGTTGGCAAAAAAAGATGTAGAAAATATTTTAAACTTGACAGGCCTTGAAGTTATAAAAAGCGGCAAATATCTCTTGCTTCCAATCAACATTCCTCTAATTTCAACTATTATAAATACCTATATTGCAAGACTTCCCATAATTCGTGATTTTTGTCTTGTGAATTATTTTGTTGTCCGACAAAATCCAAATTATAACCCCGATAAAGAATATTCTGTTTCTGTAGTTATACCCGCACGTAATGAAGCAGGCAATATAGAGGATGCTGTAATTCGTACTCCCAAATTAGGAAGAAACACTGAGCTTATTTTTATTGAAGGACACTCAAGAGATAATACAAGAGAAGAAATAAAAAAGATTATAGAAAAATATAAAAACAAAAAAAATATTTCCTTTGTTGATCAGGGAAAGGAAAAAGGCAAGGCAGATGCCGTAAGAAAAGGATTCGACAAGGCAAGAGGAGAAATTCTTATAATATTAGATGCTGATCTCACCGTCGCGCCTGAGGAACTTCAGAAATTTTACCAACTTCTTAGAACCAACAAAAGTGAATTTGTTCAAGGAAGCCGCCTGGTTTATCCACTTGAAAAAGATGCAATGAGATTTCTTAACAAATTAGGTAACAAATTTTTTAGCATTGCTTTTACATGGCTTCTTGATCAGGAAATAAAAGATACTCTTTGCGGAACTAAAGCGCTGTTTAGAAATGATTATGATAGAATTGCAGCGAATCGCTCATATTTTGGTGACTTTGATCCATTTGGAGATTACGATCTTATATTTGGCGCTTCCAAGTTAAATCTTAAAATGTCAGAGATTCCCGTACGTTATTACGCTCGTAAATACGGATCTACAAATATCAGCAGGTTTAAACACGGATTGCTGCTTTTTCGAATGACACTCTTTGCAGCCAGGAAACTGAAGTTTATTTAATAAATAAATGCTTATTATGATAAAAAAACTTTTACATAAATTGCCAACTACCAAAATCAAAATTACGTTTGCGAAAACCTTATACCTTCTGGTAACAGCTTTTTTAGGAAAGGGGGGAAGAATCATTAAAAGAAATGGTATTCTCTATGATGTAGATCTTTCGGAAGGCATTGATCTAAGCCTTTTCCTTTTTGGTAATTTTCAAAAACACGTAACAAAAAATCAATTTCTTTCCCTTTCAGAAGACTCCATAGTTTTTGATATTGGCGCTAACTTTGGAATCATGACGCTTCAATATGCAAAATCTGTTCCAAGAGGAATGGTATATGCATTCGAACCGACTCATTACGCGCTTGGTAAGCTAAAGAAAAACTTAAGACTAAACTCCAATCTGAAAAAGAGAATCAAAATCATTAATATGTTCGCTTCTAAAAAATCCGAGGTTACGCCTGAAATTAGAGCTTTTTCCAGCTGGAAAGTCGATTCAAGTAATAACGCAAATATTCATCCAATACATTGGGGGTCTGCAAAATCAGCAATTGGAGTCAAATCAACTACTCTTGATAAATTTTGCAGCAAAAATAAAATTAAAAGATTAGATCTTATAAAGATTGACACAGATGGGCATGAGCCAGAAGTATTATCTGGAGCAAGAAAAATAATTACTAGATTTAGACCTACCATAATCTTTGAGGCAGGAGAATACGTATTGAGAGATAAAGGAATAACTTCTCTTTTTTATTTGGATTTTTTTAAAAAATTACATTATTTTCTGTTTGATATACAACACAAAAAAATAATTACTTATAAGAATTATCAGTCAATAATTCCTCTCCTTGGTACCATTGATATCATAGGTATACCTGCGAAAAAGAATCTTAGCGCATAAGAAAAATACTCATGTCATAGCCTTTTTTGCTCATTTTCATACAATCATTAACTGAAATTTTTATTAGCTTACCACTACGCTCATCCATATGTTTAATTTGAAATCCGAAATCTTCTATCATTTTTAAAAAAACAAGGGGAGATGAACCAATTTTCATTAACCCATCAGGCCAAAATTCTAATAAAATATTAATTTTTTTATTTTCATTTAGCAATCTTTTCATGCCCTTAAATACCAATTCTTCTGCACCTTGCACGTCCATTTGAATAAAATCGACTCTTGTTTTAGGTTTAAAATAATCATCAAGGCTTATGATTTTGATAGTTTGAGTTTTTCTTTTTTCACCAGAAGAATATATTCGATGATCTCCGCTATGCGAATCGCTTATATAAAGAGTCCCCACTCCTGTACGATTGGAGGCAGCCTTGGGTACAACTTTGATATTTTGGATATTGTTTGCTTTTATATTTTTTTTAAGTATTTTTATATTATTTTTGTCTGGCTCAAACGCAATTACTTTGCCGCTTTTCCCAACCAGCTTACTAAATAATAAGCTAGGATAACCAATGTTTGCTCCGATATCCAAAACAGTCCACCTTTTTTTTATTGTTTTTTTAAAAAGATCCATTTCCTTTTTTTCTAGTATCCCTAATTTTAATAAAAATAAAGCAATTACCCTATCGAAAGTATGTGCGAAAAAGATTTGATCGTTAATTGAAATTCTAAATAATGGAATTATTGACCTTAAAGAATTATTCGTAAGACTTACAGCCTTTTTTATCGGTGGTGATAAAGCAAAAACAATAACAATTTTTCTAAATATTCCGTTCATTTTATTTACAATACTAACTTCTTACTAATTAAAATGCAATCCTTGACAATAACTTCACTAAGCTATATAGTTAGAGCTATGAAATTTGTTTTTGGCTTTTTCTTTGCTTTTATAATTACATCCAGCCTAACAATAACTCACGGTAAGGAAATAACCCCAACTCCAACCCAAGAAAACAAAGTAGCTACTCAGGAGCACGTAAATTACGACTTAGCATTTCCTGGAATGCTACCAGATAATCCTCTTTACAAACTTAAAGTTCTACGAGACAAGATAATTGTCTCTTCTATATTTGATCCATCAAGAAAAATCGAATTTTATATTAAGCAAACGGATAAGGGAATTCTTGCAACGGCGATGTTGATTGACAAAAACAAAATTGATCTTGCTCAGGAAACGGCTCTAAAGGCAGAAAACAACTTTACCTTAATTTCCCCACAACTATACATGCTTCCAAAAAAACCAAATAAGGAATTCTTTAAGCGACTTGAAACCGCCGCCTTAAAACACCAAGAAGTACTTAGGTCAATTATAAAAAGGGTCCCGAAGGATAAACAAAAAGTTTTTGAAACTATCATTGAATTTTCCAAAAGAAACTTGGAAACAATAGGAAAATACCAAACTCAAGAATAATCCCTTAGCCTCTCAATCATTCCTTAACTTTTTCTATAAAGTATTTATTATATATGCCAAACCGAAATTGAAGTCGGATGAATTAATAAACATGACTTGTCATCATTAATAATTAATCTAATATATCTAGAATTCTCAGCAGCAAACAGAAATTGTAGAATTCCAATCTCAGGTTGAGGCTTAAACCATGGCGCAAAATAAAACGCGCTGAAATCATCCGCCATTCTTTCCCAGTTGTCTTTATCTTTAGATAACATAAAGTGTCCTTGCGTAGGAAGAGTACACATAGAAGGATCGTAATTGATTTGGATTTTAGTTATTCTCTTAATCTCTCCTAAGTCAATCGTCATCATTCCCTCTTCATTTTCAACCTTTTCTGGCAAAATTCTAGTTTCATCTTTTTGATATTCTAATTTTGTATGTTCAATATCATTCTTCCATATCTTGAGAACAGCAACCCCATCAACATTCAGCTCCCAAACAGGATCAAGGAATCTTTCTACATACTTCCTGTAATATAAATTTTCCCGGGTTTGTGAATGTACTAAGTCAATTGCATATTCTCCTTCCCGTTTTAAACCGCTTCTGTATTTAGTATTAATTTCTAGATCTGGCCTCAAATCTGTAATAGGAATATTAGCAAGAAGACCATAAACCAAAGATATCTTTGCGTTTTTCTCAGTATGATTATTAAGCCATGCTATTCCCTGTCTATATGTACTTCCTAAAGAATTACCCCAACCAGGAACATTGCGTTCTTTTGCCCCCCTTATCCCATCATTTAAGTCATTAAAAAATAAGCTTTCATTAGGATGTAGGGATAAAAGTTTTATGAAAATCGGCAAAAAAAGTATAAAGATCAATCCCTGCAACAAAAATTTTTTTGGAATATTTTTTGATTTTATCTTTTCACTTAATACTCTCACTAAAAAAAGAGCTCCCATACCGCAAAGAATTGCCATGGCCGGTATATATTCCATAATTTGTCTTACTCCTCCATAGATTCCTGCATTTGGCAAAGTAACCCTCAAAAGTGGAAAAATAAACCACAATAAAACTAATACTGATATTTTATCTTTCTGCTTTAGAAAATTTTTTATTACATATATAAATCCACAAAAGGTGAGAAAAAGAATGACAAAAGGAGTTGTATTTGCCACCCATTGTAATGCATACGTATTTAAATGGAAAAAAGTAATGAAACGCTGATCAAAATTAGGGTTTATTCCAATCCATTTATAATAATCAATCACCATCAATAAGCCTTTGAGTGGATTAGGCCAAAAAATTGGCCATGACGCATAGAAAACGAAAAGCCCAACAATGGGATACAAAAGAAATGATAGAAGAAGAGAATACTTCTCCTTAATAAATTTACTAGGAGAAGTTTTAATTTTTTTAATCCATAATATCAAAGCCCATGGAAATACAATAGCTGGAAAAAATATTATATTAAACTTGGTGGCAAATCCAAAGGAAAAAAATATGCTTGAAAGAATAATCCAACCTATCGATTTTCTCAAAGTATTCCCTACTAGAGCATTGTAAAAAAATAAAATAGTAAAACTATAATAGACAGCTTCGGGAATATCTTTAGTATTATATCTAGATTCTCCAAGAAATAATGGATATAAAGATAAAGATATTGCCGAAATACTACCTGCGAATATTCCAAGTCTTTTTGACACAAAGTAAAATATATATCCAACCAAAAGAGAGGCTAAAAAAATACTGTACCAATGATAAGAGTCTATATCCCCAACCCAACCAAGTTTTTGATAAAGCACGTAATTAAAAAGGGACGCTGTTACGTCACTGAATGGAGGATGACCTATTCCTAAAGGTAGATTTCCTCCTTGCGTAAGTAACTTATTCGATTGCGTAAATTGTTTTTCCAAAAGAGAGTAAGTAAAACTACTTTCTTGATAAAGACTTCTTCTTATTGGCGGCTTAGTGTTAAAATTAGAAAAATCTTTACTTCCTGTCAAATAATAATGAATGAAATTTTGACCTCTAAAGAAATGTATAGGCTCGTCCCAATTTATGTTGTACTCTTTGACAGTTATAATCCCAACAATAAAAAAAACTGCAGCAAACAGAATTCCAATTAGGAAAGGCTTTTTCATTTATTTTTAATCGCTTGTGTTTTCCTTCCAACTAATACCATTGTCCAAGGAAATGGAGTCCTTACAGCAACTACATCAAACTGCTTACTAAGAAATTTTGTAAATTTGCCTTTTGACCAATGGTTTATGTGACCTTCCGAACTACCAAAACGATTCAAATATTTTCCTCTTAATAAATTTGATATTCTAAATATAGGTTCGTTGGGAACGGAAATTAGACAATATTTCTTAGTGACTCTAAGTAAATCTTCCAAGGCTTTTTCCGGATCATCCAGATGCTCAAATACCTCTGTACAGATGATAAGATCAAAAGACTGCTCTTTATAAGGAAGACTATATATACTGCCTTTCCTAAGCTTTAAATGAGGATAAGTTTTTTTCCCAATCCTTAGTGCGTCATCTGAAGAATCAATCCCTTCTAAATACTCTCCTATATGTAAACTCTCAAGCTTGGCCAAGCTGACTCCTTCACCGCATCCAACATCCAAAATTCTTTTTGGACTAAGTTTTTTAATAAGTGAAAAGCTGGTTTTATAAAAATTATCTATAAGAAATACTTGTAAGGGATTCTTACTGGTATGTTTTATGTAGTTTGTTGTATCCAAAGACATAGAAAAAATATTATATCAAAAATTATTCCCTAGTGTGCTTAATATCGTTTTTCCAAACCCTAAGTATCGCGACATCATCCACTTTTTCCTCATAAGCAGGTACAAGTGTCTCTATATATTTTCTTTTCTCCTCTGGTATATCTAAATTCCAACGATAGTCTACAACTTCGATAAGATATTCGCCATTTTTTTTGTTTCCTGAATAATGTGACTCAGAAAAATAGATGTCGGGTCGTATAAAAATCCTAGGCACATTGGAGAGTAGGCCTCTGATCAAAGCAACTTTACTGTCTCTTTCAACATTTTGGTTAATCCAATCGATACCTCCTTTATAAGCACTGCCCAAGGTTGTTCCCCAATCTGGAAAATTTCTAATTGAAGCACCTTTTAAGCCTCCGATCAGAGGATTGAAATAAACATTTTCGTTTGGGTGAATAGAAATTAATTTAAAGACAATTGGAGCAAAAGAAAGAATAATAATAGTTTGGGAAAATAACAAAGATTTTTTAAAGATAACGCTATTTAATAATCTTGCTACATACATCGCTCCGATTCCAGATAAAATAGCCATTGCTGGTATATATTCCATGATCTGCCTTACTCCTCCATAGATTCCAGCATTTGGTAACATAACTCTGACAATAGGAACTAAAAACCAAAACAATACCAATAACGAAGTTTTTCCTTTTTCCTTTTTCCAATGAATCCAAAAGTAGACAATTCCAAAAAGAGTTAAGAAAAGAACTATTAAAGGCGTTATATACATAATCCATTGAAGAGGATAAGTGTTAAAAATAGATGCAAAAAGATTGTTATCTTGATAAGTTGTTGTACCAACTTGCTTGTAATAAGATAGGAAAGATAAAAGATTAGATAAAGGATTGCTCCATAAATATGGCCAAGTACCAAACAGTATTGCTAGTGCAATAATAGGAATAAAAAGCAGACTAATAGTTATAATCGTGGAAAATGGCCATTTAAAGCTTGTTATATCTTTGAATCTATAGATAATAACCCACGGAATAACTGTGAATGCTACAAAAATAATATTCAATTTTGTTCCCAAAGCAAGTCCAGCTGTAATACCAGTAAGAAGTAGCCATTTCCAACTTTTTTTTGTAATCCCAAAATAAAAAGAAATAACTGTAAGCGTGTAGAAAGACATCTCTACAGGATCTTTTATGTTAAAATGAGATTCAGAAAATAAAAGTGGATAAAGAAAAATTGATAGAGAAGCAACTAAGCCCGTGAAAATACCATAAATAGAAGAGGCAAATAAAAAAATAGAAAAAATAGCTAAACTAGTAACAGTAATTATAAATAAATGGTATCCCTGAATATCTCCAACCCATCCTAATTTTTGGTAGAAAACGTAGTTAAAAAATGAGGCAAGAATTCCATTTAGGGGTGGATGCCCAAAATCATTCTTAAGATACCACCCATAAGTTTGAGATCCATTTCGTGCTGCATCAAATTGGTAGATACTTCTTCTGAAAGCTTCGTCCCCAAAAACAATCTCTTTAGGCAAAGTTCTCCCAGCGATTTTTGGATAGTGAGATTCTAATTTGGGTAAATCATTATAATTCTTCCGACCGGTTAGGAAAAATCTGAGATAAGCTTGCCCTCTTATGTAATGGTTGGGTTCATCCCAATTTATTCCATAATCCGATAGGGTAAAAAGCGAAACACCGAAAGAAAATATTGTCAATATCAAACCAACAATGATTTGTTTTTTCTTGAAAAAAAAATCCATTTATTTAGACTGTTATAGAATCCTTAAACAACCTGAAGCTTTTATCCCAATTAAAGTTTTGACTGTTTTCATAGGCTCCCTCTGAAATATTTTTCCTCAGGCTGTAATTTTCAATCAAATTTATTAAAGTCTTCGCTAGTTCATCTTCCGACGGGCTCTTGGATAAGATAATACCTGTTTTCCCATTAATTACAGAGTCTCTTAATCCTGTTACGTTACTAACTATTGCCGGAGTACCGCATGCTGCTGCTTCCGTAACTACCAATCCCCATCCCTCTTTAACGGAAGGCAAGACTAATGCCCAAGCTTTCTGCATTAGATTAACCTTTAAATCCTTTACGTTTTTGTCTACAAAAAAATTGTTTTTATTGATAAATTTTACATTTTTCTCCAAATTCTCGCGAACCACTAACTTCTGTAATCTTTTTTCATCTGGCCCATTTCCCAAAATGCATAAAATGGCTTTTGGGTATTTTCCAACGATTTTTTTCATAGCTTTTATTGGCAACTCTGCCCTTTTCATTTTTACAAGCCTCGCAACGAATACAAACAATGGATCATTGTTCTTATTGCTAATTTTTCTGTATCGATCATGATCCACCCCCAGAGGAAAAATATTGATGTTTTTTTCTTTAATTCCAAATGAGATTAAATCCTCTCTTGTGCTTTTCGAATAGCAGATAAATTTTGTATTCCGGTAAGTAGCATATTCAAACCTTTCTAATAAATAAGCTGCAAGAGACAATGGCCAGGTAAATTCATAAAATAATACTTCCTTTGCTAATTGATTCACATAACCTATACGACTTTTTTCATCTACATACAATGGTGTTTGCCAGCAGATTGTATTTACCATCTCAATTACCTTTTGAGGTTTTTTTGGAAGATTTTTGTAGTAAAAAAAAGCTTCAAGATATACACTAAATCTATTACCTCGTCTAATTATTCTAACACCGTCAATTATCTCTTCCTTCAAGCAATTGCTAAAAGTTCTTGAAAAAAAAGTCACCTTATGGCCATCTTTTACTAACCTTCTTGCGAATTCGAAAGCGATTATTTCTGCTCCTCCAGCTTCAGGGTTTTTTATATCTTTCCAGTTAAGAATTAGGATATCCATTAAACGTTAAAAAGATTCTGGTTCTTTGAAACCCATGCATATAATCTGTTAATCCCATCTTCAACTCCAACTTTTGGTTCCCATCCAAAATCTTTTCTTGATTTTCTAATATCAGAAATAAATATTGGCTGGTCACCGGGCCTCCAATCAGAAGAAAGTATATCTATTTTTCTTTTGAATAATTTCTGTAGAATCGGATTAAATTCAAACCAAACAGAAATTGTATTTTTGACCCCTCCTCCAATGTTGTAAATTTGTCCTTTTGTCGTTTCTATATTTTCAATAGCTAAATCATAAGCCTTTATTAAATCATCAACATAAAGCAAGTCCCTCACTTGTTTTCCGTTGCCATAAATTGTGATATTCTTATTCTTCATTAAGGCTATAATAAACCAAGCAACCCACCCCTGGTCTTCAACCCCAAACTGGTGCGGACCATAAATGCACGATTGCCTAAAAACTATCGTTTTAAGTTTATAAATTCTGGCATAGTCTCTTACATATTGATCCGCAGCTCCCTTACTGCAACCATAAGGGGAATGAAAGTCCAGACACCTCTCTTCAGATATCCCATTTTCTAGCCCTACGAATTCATATCTCGTCTTTCTTTCAATTATTTTTAAATCATCTAATTCTCCATAAACTTTATTTGTTGAGGTATAGAGAAGAATGGGCTTATTTTTAGAACTTCTCACTGCTTCCAAAATATTAAATGTTCCTAATGCATTTATTTCAAAATCTTCGCGGGGATTAATCACAGATGAGGTTACAGCAACCTGAGCAGCTAGATGTAAAACTATGTCAACTTTATTGACCAACTCATCGATTTTTGTACGGTCCGACATATTACCCTCAACTACAATTAGGTCTTTTTTATTAAACTGAGTTTGTAAAGAGGCTACATTAGCTCTGCTTCCTTTTCTTGAAAAGTTATCAAAGATAAAAACTTTATTCCCCTTTTTTAGATAATAAAAAGCTGAATTTATCCCTATGAAACCTGCCCCACCCGTAATAAGAATTCTTTTAGTCATGAATTATCTTTTAATTTTATCATAATAATGGATAATTTTCAGCCTATAAAATATTGCTAAAGTGTCCCAAAGTGTCCTTAGAATTGCAGAAATTAAGCTTTGTGAAACTATACTTTTCTCGAAATTAAAATGAAGCTCAATCGGAGCCTCAAATATTTTACGGTAGCCAAGATGTAATGATACTACAAGTATTTCTATATCAAAAGCAAATTGCTTAACCAAAAGTCTCGGAAGAACATCTTTAATTACACCTCTCTTAAAAAACTTCATGCCAACCTGGGTATCTCTGATATTAAGACCGAAAAGAATGTGAATAAGCACTTGAGAAAGAAAACTTATAGCTCTTCGTTCAAATGGGTATACCACTTTTGACTCAGGATGCCTTTTGCTCCCAACAACAATATCTGCATCATTCCATTCAAATTTTTCAAGTAAAATTGAGAGTCCGTTGGGGTCAAGATCCATTCCAGAATCAATAAATCCGATAATCTTACCTTTCGCTCTTTCCATACCATACCTAATTGCATATCCTTTTCCATGATTTGTGTCATATCCAAAAATTCTTACTTTTGAAGATTCAAATTTTTTAGCTTTTTCAAATGTCTTGTCAACTTTTCCGTCTATAATCACAATCATCTCATAATCATATCGAAGCTGATCTAAAGCTCCTTTAATTTGCATAAGATCCTCAACTATAGTTTTTTCCTGTTTATATGCAGGAATTATAAGAGAAACAAGATTTTGCTTATTTTTCATTTCTTGTATCGTACGCTCTCAAATAGTCCAAAAGCATTATACATAAAGGAATCACTGTTGCTATTATTGATATAATTATTACTGTCAAAAAAGTATCATGATAATACCATAATGCGACAGCCTGAAAAATTGCTCCTCCCACTATGGGAATAAAAACCTTGGTCTTTTTCATAGATAAATAATAGTTTGTTGTAAGCCACAAAAGCGAATAAATTGTCATAAAGATACCAAACACCCAAATGGTCGACGTTTGCGAAAGATACTCTTTTTGCTTAAGAAGGAGTAAGATACTGAATTCAGGGAAGATAAAGTAAAAAATAGTAATGACAAGAGATGAAATGGCGACCAACCCCATTCCCATGAGAAAAAGGTGATTATACTTTTCATTACGTGCATGCCTCTGAACTACTAAAGGAAAGAGCACGGTTGAAATTGGTGCAGAAAAGAAATAAATAATTTTTCCGAGCAATGACATTCCTGCGTATACACCTGCGTCCTCAGAAGAATAGAAATGTTTAACCAATAACATATCTGTGGTAATAAAAAGAGTTAAACCTAACATTGCAATAGCCGAAGGAGCAGTATACGCAAACATTTTTCCAATGCTTATTACTTTTTCTCTTGTTTTTGTTTGAAAGATGAACCGAAGAGGAAAAAATGATAACAAATAATAAGAGGTGTATGCAATCAGAAATGCAACTATACTTCCAGTAACACCTAATCCTAATACTACAAGAAGAATTCCTGCCAGAAGTTTAAGCGCTGAGGGAAAAATATTCAGAAAAGAAATATACCCAAAAGATAGTTTCCCCATGAGAATTCCCCTATTGAGCGTCATTGCTGAGGTGAAAAATACTATTACTCCAACAACAAATAACAAGAATGTGTTGTCAATCTTGAAAAAATCTCCTAATTGTTCTCCAAATATAACAAATAGTACCAATATTATTACACTAAAAACCACAAAAGAAGTATTGAGCTTCCAAAAAAGTGCAGTTACTTTACCTATTTCTTTTTTTGCAAAGTAGGACCCGGAAAAATTGATAATTGTTGGGGTCAAGGCTTCTGCTGCAAGCGCAAACAACAAAATAACCGATACCAGAGATGCTAGTGTTCCATAATCTGTAACCGACAGATTACGACTCATGTAGACATTAAAAAGAAAGTTGAAGAAGTTGCCTAAAAGAAATCCTACAAAAACAAATATGCTTCCCGACATTAATGGATTCTTAATTGCTTTGTATATGCGCTCTCTCATTTTGTGGAAATAAGAGAAATATTGTTGGAAAATTCTGTTCTTACATTACTCCATGAAAATAAATCCTTAGTTGAAAACTTTATTCCGGTATCAGAATAAGGTATTCTCTTTTCATCTTGAGGATTATAGAGCTTGGTTGGAAAATTAAGAAGTATTGCCGGAGTTTTCGATACAACTAAAAAACCATGTAAAGTTTTTTTTGGAATTAACAAAATATAGGGATCTACATTAGCCTCCATGTAGAAAAGGTTAAGCATGCCATTCGTAGAAGCCTCTTTTCTGTTATCAGCTACCGCAGCCACAATTGCTCCTTGAGCTACTAAAAACCTATCCTCTTGCATTAAATGATAATGCCAAGTATCTTCATCTCTAGCAACACCGCTATCTGTTACTGAATAATACTGCATAGCAAATCCTCTGCCTTCGCCATAAATTTCTTTCCAATCAGACCTAAGAGTCTCAACTAGAACGCCTGACGCGTCTTTATTAATCCTTAGAGGATACATAATAATGTCTTTAATGAGATCATGTTTACCTTTATTCTCTAATGTTATAAAATCCATACAATAATTCTATAATAAAGCGTGAGGGTTTGCAAAAGCTAATTCGATTATTCCCATTGTTAGAATATTATTACATGATAAAATATCATTCTAAGTGGAATAATTTTCATAATATGAAAATAGCAATAATAGGAGCAGGATTTACTGGTCTTGCCGCTGGCCTCAAGCTTGCTAAGGCAGGCCACCAAGTTACTATTTTTGAAAAAGATTCCTTTCCAGGAGGTCTCGCGCTTGGCTTTAGCAATCCAAAATGGAAATGGACGCTTGAGAAACATTATCATCATTGGTTCACTAACGACCAAAAGATTCTGGCTTTAGCAAAAGAAATTAATTACCCAGTTATAATAAAGCGACCAAAGACATCTGTTTATGTTAATGATAAAGTCTACAAATTTGACTCTCTCTCTGATGTCTTGAGATTTCCAGAACTTACCCTTTTCCAACGATTAAGAATGGGATTAACTATAGCCTTATTGAAATTCAATCCTTTTTGGAAGCCGCTTGAGCGATACAATGCATCTGTTTTCTTGCCTAAAATGATGGGAAAAAAATCATATAAAACCTTGTGGGAACCGCTTCTTATCAAAAAATTTGGATCCTTTGTTAATGACATTTCGCTTGCCTGGTTTTGGGCCCGCATAGTGAAGCGAACACCATCTTTAGCTTATCCTGAAGGAGGATTCTTGAAATTTGCAAATGCGATTACGTCCGACATTAGAAAAAGAGGAGGAAAAGTTTTATTCAACTCAGGAGTAAAACAAATAATTGTTCAGAAAAATCAAAAGATAAGGATTGACCAATCTCTATTTGATAAGACAATAGTAACTTTGCCTGCTTTTCTCTTTGTGCGAATAACACCGCAGTTACCCAATGACTATCAGAAAAAACTCTTGAGTCTCAAGGGACTTGGCGCAATAAATCTTGTTCTTCGATTAAAAAAGCCTTTTTTCCAGGATCATACATATTGGTTAAATATCTGTGACACAAAACTCCCCCTAACAGCAATTGTCGAACACACAAATTTTATGGAGAAAAAATATTACAATAACGAACATCTAGTATATCTTGGAAATTATTTATCTCTCGATCATCCCTTCATGAAAATGGACAAAAATGAACTGCTAAAAGTCTACGATCCCCTGCTTACCAAAATAAATAAGACTTATAAGTCATACCTTATAGATACCCAACTTTTTTCTGTTCCTTTTGCGCAACCTATTATTCCAATTAATTATTCAAAAATCATCCCATCATTCAAAACTCCCATAAAAAATGTTTTCCTTGCAAATATACAGCAAGTTTATCCTTGGGATAGGGGAACAAATTACGCAGTAGAGCTGGGCGAAAAGATAGTGGAAACAGTTATAAAATCTTAACTATCTTCAATCAATAGTATTAGTGTACACTGCCATCGTTTTCCTTGCCGTTTTCTCCCAGTTAAATTTTTTCGATTGGCCTAATCCTTGACTCGAAAGCTTCTTTTGAATGGTTTCGTTGTTAAAAACATCCTTAATTCCCAATACAATACTGCCTACGTCATAGGGATCTACATATCTGCATGCTTCTCCCGCAATCTCAGGAATTGACCCTTGTCTTGAGGTCACAACTGGACACCCAGAACTCATTGCTTCTAAAATTGGCAAACCAAAACCCTCATAGAAAGAGGGCATAGCAAAAACACTAGCAATATTGTACAACAAGACTAGCTCCTCGCTCGGCAAAAATCCCAAACGAATAATATGATTGTCACCTTTTACAAGCTCAAGAACTTTAGCATAATCTTTATTCCATGGATTGGTTAGGTCGACCTCAGTATTCGTAAGTGCCTGTCCAACCATAACCAGTGGAACATTGGCTTTTTTTACGGCTTCGATGAGCCTCGGCAGATTTTTATTCCATGTAACATCACCAACATACAAAACAAACTTATCCGGTAACTTATATTTTTTTCTTAACACTTGTGCTTTAAGCTTCGAATTGATAATAACTTTAAACTCTCCACCGGCTGCCAAATAAACAACATGAACTCTTGAATCTTTGATTCCAGCGTATTTAACAATGTCTTTCTTTGAAGACTCAGAATCTGCAACAATTGCATTCATATTTTTTAAAGCAATTCGCTGAATTTGCCACTTAAGCATACCCTTTATGCCGGATTCAAATTGTTCCGGAAAAACTAATGGAGTTAAATCATGTACGGTAACAATTTTTTTATGATTAGAGAACATGGGAAGTGTCAGGAAAAATGGCTCGAAGTATGGATAGTGAACTATATCTATATCATTTTCCAACGAATCGCCTCTGTTAAAAAAAGTGTATTTATTATCCGGGTAAAACTTTAGAAGTGATTTCTGCAGATTTTTCAGATAAAATCCTGTTCCTCTGACCCTATGCTGCAAATAATGACCGCTTTTTAAAGGCGATATGTCTATTGCTATATTCATTTATTAATTGTAGCAAAACGGTTGCTTATTAACAAAAAACAAATAAGTAATAGAGAGAGCAAGGAAACAACTCCGGCAAATCTTCTAATGAAAGTGTCTTTAAAAATAAGCTCTACCCTACTGTCTCCCGGCAACAAAGAGAATGTAATTCTGCCATTGAAAGTTGACTTTATCTTTCCTTTCTTATTGTTTACATAAACTTCCCATCCTGGATAATATGCTATATTCACAAGCACTTCTGAATTCTTGGTGGAATTTATTGAGAAAATGTGTCTACCGCTTTGAGTTTTTTCTATGACAATTTTTCCTTTTCCTTTTAAAAATCTTATCATTTCCTTTTCTTTAGCGGGAATTGTCTTTAACCAAATTGTATTAAAAACATTCCCCGGACTATTTGTTCCGTTAATAAAATTAGGTCTGCTAACATAATAATCATCATTTCTATAATGATAGTAAGCCGGCTTTATATACCCGATACCTAAAATAAAAGAAAGGGAAACCAGGAATGCGGCAAAAAATATCTTAAGCCTAAAGTGTCTTGCCAATAAAGGGAAGAAACTTCCGGCAAGAAATGACGCAAAAAGGATTTCAAGGCTCAATAATCTCCACGGAAATTGAAAGTAACTCATAAGGGGAATGATTTTCCATAAAGGCCTTGATATATCCAACATTAGAAATAAAACAAAAATAAACCATATTAAAAAAAAGATAACACACGATGATACTTTATTAAATTTTCTTTTCACTAGAAAAAATAAACCTACTATACTTAAAAATACTGCTATTAGATTTGCTATTCCAATCTGAAAAGAAAGTTCATTTTGAAAGGAAGTTCCGCTAAAGCCTGAACCCCATGAAGGAATTATAAGCTGATACAAATCAGGAAAATGAGATGTTACATCAAAGATTTGAAGACCTGAAACGAATTTAGTTTCATAAATTGCAGGTAACCAAAAAATCGCAGATAATCCAAGACCAAGAAGCATTAAATATAATGAGTTAAGTATTAAGTATTTTTTATTTTTTTGACTGCTGATTAATAGAATCATATAAGACAATACAAAAAAGAAGAACATCAAAGCTAAAATATTATGAGAAAATATTATTAGAGAAAGAAAAATGGACGAAAAAACGAAAAAAACTATCTTTCTAGATTTAACAAATCTTGTGTACGCCCACAAAAAAGTTGGAAAAAAAGAAAGTGCCCAAACTTCACCGACTGATCCCCGAATGTAAATATCCAAAAAATGATAAGGAGAAAACGTATAAAACATAGACGAAACTACTCCCCCTAATTTTCCCCAAAATTCTTTTGCCCATAAATAAAAAAATATTCCACCAACAAGAATAGCGATAAACATTTCTAGCTTGAATGAATCTATAAAACTTATATTTAAAAAATGAAAAAAGGTAGATATATAGTTGGGCAAAGGATAAACGAAATTAAATAATGGTACTCCAAAGTTGTTATTCAGATGAGCCGCCCACCGAGGATATAGATTTCCATCTCTTATTGATTCATCAAAGAGAAAAAACCTTATAATATGGTATTCCCCATCGTGAGTCGGTGGAAAACCATTATGCAGAAGTGGCAATCCGGCAAGTACGCTAAATAAGAATACAATTATTAATGGCAATAAATTCTTGACCATACTTTTTTAAATGCAAAAAAAATAAGGAGTAAAGATAAGGGAACAAATGTGACAGTTGATTTAATTAGTGGAGTTAGACCTGAATGAGTACCCAAAAGAATAAAGGATACGTATCTAAGAAGTAATCCAAAAGATAATACTATTGAAATGCTTAAAAGGAATTTTCTATTAGGCGCAAGAAAAGAAAAAGGCAAAAACCATAATGCATACCATGGATAAATTTCTTCCCGAATTGGTGAAAGAAAAAATCCAATTAGCATTATCCATCCTGAATAATGAAAAACCCTTTCCCAGTCAATTTTTATCTTTTTTATTTGAATCATAATAACAAATAAAAAAACTGGAAGTAAAATAAATGTTGTATATTTTATAAATATAGATAACAAGAAAAACAAAACTGCAAATTTAGCTTTATCTTTCATAACAAGAAAATAAGAAAAAAGTAAAAAAAAGATCATTGCAATATCATTGTGGCTGCTGACTAAAGTCTCTATGATAACTAAAGGATTAAGTGAAAATAAAAGAACAGAAATTAAACTCTTGGATATTTTCCAAATAAGAAAAATTGTTCCGAGATAAAACAATATTACAAATAACTTAAAAGAGAAAAGTGTAAAAATAAACCCTAAAAACCCTAAAAAAAACGGAATTCCAGTCAGCGCAATCCATATGGGCCCGTAAAGGGCAATCTTGTTTGCCGCATGCATAAAACCAAGTAATGGCTCGCCTGAAAACTCAATTGGCATAACAATATAAGGATTTTCATGATAAAAAAATAATACTTTTGATGTGGCGATATAATTAAAGATATCGTAAGACAGCATTGCCGGATAAGAAAAAAATAAAATTCCAATTGTAATAAAAATCAGAATTTTAAAATCATTAATACTTAAAATTTTCTTTCTTACAGATAAGATAAAATAAATGTAGAAAGCAAACAATAGTAGTACAAAAATTGAATAAATTATTACAGCCAGCTCTCTTTTCGAAGAAAAGAAACCTGAGTAAAGCATACCCAAAATCGGAATGTTCGAATCTACAAATAGGTATGAAAAAGATGTAAACAAAAATAATAATATGCTATAAAATATAAATATTATTTTTTTCATAGAGATTTATTTCTTATTGCTATTGATTGAGAAATCTCCTTCCCAATATGCAATGGTTTTGCCGTAGTTTTCTCTTCTTGCCAAGTAAATGTTTCAGGTAGGGTTACTCTAAACGCCTCGAGAACCTCAATATGTTTTAGCGAAGCATCACGTAAAATAAGATAATTTTGCGCAATATCTTTTCCTTCTTTTGCTGCTTTTTTAAGATATGGAAAAGTTTTTGAAAAGTACAAATCTGATTTTTTAAGAGCATTATAACCAAGCAAGTATTGTTTGTAGTCAAAAAGTGTTTTTGCCTCAACCAAATATTTATCTGCTTTTTTAAGATTGTATTTAAATTGGCCGAAATTCCCAAAATACCAATATTTCTGTATTTCTTCAGAAGCTAATCTCAATTTATACATAAAGCTCCCAGGCATTTGTGGCGGATATGGAAGCACGTAGCTTGACTCTGCAAATGTCACACTATGGGTAGTTAAAAAAAAGGTTGCGAGAAAGATTAAACATAAAAGAGATTTTATCCTCATTCTTAATTCTTAATTCTAGATTCTAGATTCCGTTTGTGCCATTTCCAAGCGCTTTTAACAATAGTTTCAAGATCGGAATATTTGGGGTAAAATCCCAATTCAGCTTTAATTTTTGTAGAATCCGCTACCAAAGTGTCTGCATCTCCAGGTCTTCTACCCACAATCTTTATTTTGATATCAAGCCCGCTAATTTTTTTGACCATTTCTATTACTTCTTTATTCGAATACCCGCGCCCTGCACCCACATTATAAAAATATCCCCCATTTTCTTTACTTACTTTAGACATGGCAAGAATATGCGCATCAACAAGATCCAACACGTGAATATAGTCACGAATACAAGTACCATCAGGAGTTGAATAATCATCTCCATATAAACTAAATTCTTTTTTCTCAATTGCCGCATTAATCGCGTTGGATATTATATGTGTTTCGGGAACATGGTCTTCTCCCATTCCTCCATCCATTGACGCTCCCGAAGCATTAAAATAACGAAGACTTGTGAAATTCAGATTATGAATTTTGTGATACCAATTGAGTATTCTCTCAACCATTAATTTGCTTTCTCCATAAGGGTTCGTTGGGTTTTTTGGATGATCTTCTGTTATTGGGGAGTGAATTGGGTTTCCGTAAACTCCGGCAGTTGAAGAAAAAATAATGTTTTTAACTTTATTTTTAACCATAGCCTCCATAATGTTAAGAGATGAATTGACGTTATTGTCAAAATAGATATAAGGATTGCCGACTGATTCTGCCATTGAAATATATCCCGCAAAATGCACTACTGTATCAAATTGATTTTCAAAAAAAACTTTTTCTACAAAATCTTTGTTTCTCAAATCACCAACTATTAATCTTGCCCTTTCACCAACCGCTTCCTTATGTCCTTTTTCAAGGTTATCTACAACAACAACATCATCCCCCCCATCAACCAGGCTTTTTACCATAAAACTTCCAATGTAACCTGCTCCACCTGTTACTAAAATTTTCATATAATAAATAATCTACGGCTGAAGACTAAACCACCATCTTGCATAAGAATCATACATTTTCTTAAATGAAATCAGCTCCCACCCTGCTTCTAATATAGCAGATTTTGATGCGCTGGAAAAATCAATTATACCAATTTCACTTATCATCGGATACTCTTTTTCCAAAGTTAGACTATTTGCTCCTGGATACTCACAATCATTAGCTAAACCTAGACTTAAACCATCTTGACTAGACTTATTTTTTAATTCCAAAAGAAAAAGGACAGAAAAAGTAACGGCATTATATGAAGATTCGTATTCTTTGGAACAACTATACAAAGCAAACGTCTTATCCGGATATTTTACTGTTAACTCTTTCACTCCTTCATACGTTCTTTTACTAAATGGGTCAGACTTAAGTTCAGATACGATTCTAGGATATGCAAAAAGAACTATAAGAGGTAAAAGCATTAAACCGATATAAATTTTCTTGAACTTCAAATTGAGGATAACATAAACTGTAAAAATGAATACGAAAGGCCGTATAAAGTTCAAGTAACCAAAAAATCTTGGTCCCCAATAATATCTAAGCAAAATAAAATTAAATAAAAATGCAACAATTAATAAGAGCATGCCAGTAGATAATGTCCTTTTATAAACCGCTCTCATCAAAAATATTAATAGTCCAATTACTATCAAAATAACAAACCATACAGGAATTCCCAAAGCGTCCGCCCAAAACGAAGGCCAAAAATCACGAACATAGAAAAGCCATCTGTTGGGCACATAGATTGCATTTTTGCCTTCCGTGAGATAAAAGAAAATGTTTCTTGTCGTAAACCAATGATTGTTCATTTCGAAAATCAACATAGGGACAAAACTAACAAGTACTCCGGAGGCTGTACTTATAAAATTTACATATCTTCTCTTGTAAAATAAGAGAATAATCGGTAAGATCAAAAGTCCTCCCATCTGAAAATGAAGATTCATACCTATACCAATAATAAAACCTAAAATAAAACTCCACCAATTCGATCTCTTTTTATAGATTAATGTCAAAAATAACCAAATAGACAAAGCCGCAAACAAGTTTGTATTATTGTGGCTTGTCAGATGTGTTGCAGAAATAATCTGAACAGGAGAAATTGCAACTATAAAAGAGAGAACAAGACCGAAATTATCTCGGCCCAAAATTTTGCCTATCTTATACATAATAAAAATATAAAGTACAGAAATAATACTTAAATATATCCATGGAGAATATACAGAGGGAAAAATAAGGTAAAAAACAATTAGTTGGTATGCGTACCATGGTCCAAATGTAAAAGGACCAAGGGAAGAAAAAGAACCCGTAAGAGGAAACTGCAATTGCCTTGCTCCTTCAATTCCAATTACAGCATCCCTAATCGTTTCCTCACCTAAAGAATATCTATAAGGATAATTATAAAATCTAAGAAAGATTCCTAAAAAGAGAATTCCCAATAAAACATAAAATTGAATTTTTTGTCTTTTGAGATAATTAATGAATAAAGTCATGTCAAAATTTTATAATATTTTTAAATATTTAAGATAAGAGACTGGAAATCTTAATGCTGAAAAAAATGAGAAAATAAATCCGGGCCACAAATCCATAAATCCTTTGTGGCGAATATATGTAGTCAAAAACCAATGAGTAGGCTTAACCATAAGATATCCAATTGCGTAAACTAACTTCCATAAAAAATTTTTGTTTTTTAAATTTTCTGCAATTTGCGATCTAAGCAATTCATTGTATACATTCCACTTATAGATATAAGATGAAAAATTTCTATATGGATAGTGCAAAAGTGGATTTAAAAGATAACCAACTTTACCTTCAACCTTCGCTTGTTCATGCACATCTTTCTGTGGTAATTTTCCTTTACCTCTTATATAAAATCTCAGGGTATAATCCGGATATTGCCCCCCTTTCATAAGAAAACGACCTAAAAACCAATTTTTTCTTGGTACCCAATAACCATTTTCAGATATATTTGGTTTTTCGAGCTTAGATCTTATTTCTCTCCCTAATTCAGGCGATACTCTTTCATCAGCATCAAGTTGCAAAATCCAGTCTTTTGTGGCTAAATCTATTGCTTTTTGTTTATTTATATGAAAAATGGGCAAATTCCTTGTAATCAAAACTTTCGCCTTATAAGTTTTAGCAATTTCTACAGTTTTATCTGTTGAGGATCCATCTACGATTACGATCTCATCTGCCAGATTTCTAACAGAATCTAAGCATGCAGGTAAATTTTTTTCTTCATTAAATGTTGCAAGAACGACTGATAATTTATTCATTTATTTCTTATTATACATTCTTCTTTTAGTTAACTGAAACATAATGAGTACTATACTGATTATTAAGCTAATGAATGAGATCGCGTTTGAAAATAATCTAATTTTTGTTTCTTTGTACAGAACATTAACGATGTGATTACCTTTATTCACGTAAAAAGTTATAAGTCCCCTATTAGATGGGTCTTGAAATTCTATTTCTGTTTCCACGCCATCCACCAAAACAACCCATCCTGGAAAATAAAGCGTGTTCTCCCTAATTCTTATCATTTTTTCTGTCTCTACTTGATAAGAATGCTTTGTTATGGATCTTTCTAATTCCTTTACCTCTTCTTCTCCGTTAACTATTTCTATCCTTGCTTTTGGTGCTGCCTCCATGAAGCGAGTTGACCAGATTGGACTACTTTCCCCCGTATCGTTAGTCGTTGTCCTCTGAACCGCTGTAAAAAAATTATCATTCTTTAAGAGATAATCTTTTGCATGCCAATAATCCTTATTAAGCAATAACACTGCAATAAGTATCGCGCAAAAGACAAGAAATTGAAATTGTTTTGAAATCTTAATAAAAAATAATCCTCCAAGAACTGCTGTTAAAAATACAACAACTGTTAAAAACCTCCAGGGAAATTGGAATTTATGAAGAAGAATGACATTTTCCCAAACAAAAGCAGATTGCTCAGTCATAAGGAATATTGTAATAGCGAGTATGCCTAAGATGCTTACTGTAAAAATAAAATATCTATTTCTTTTTCTACCAAACCAAAACAGCCATAATACCAATCCAATAATGATCGCTATTTGAATAAGTCCTATTTGCACACTAAGCTCACCTGTTCCACCATATGACCATGAATCATACAACATACTCTTTAGGCCTACAAAGCTTGACGTGTACTCTTTACCTCCTGTCACAATATTCACAAGAGTATATTTACTTTCAAAAAAAGCTGGTATCCAAAAGAACGCTGAAAGCAAAAACCCAAATATAATAAATATTAAATAATAAATAATAAATTTTACCTTTTTTTCTGATTGCCAAAAAAGATAAATTCCATAAAGAATGATTAACGGAATAAACATGAGGCTTATGGCATTGTGCGTAAGAATTAACCCTGCCAATAATAGACCACTACATACAATATAGAAAAAGGAATGTTCCTTTGAAAATTTAAGCAAAAAATATAGAATTATAGGAAGAAATACAAATGCCACATGTTCTCCTATTGCTCCCCTAACATATAGATCAACGAACCTATAGGGTGCAAATATATAAAGACTGCTTGCTATCAGGGCAGCACTTCTTCCCAGAAACTCCCTAATCCAAATAAACATTGCAACCCCACTAAGAATATATGTGACTCCAAATACTAACTTCGTACTATTAATAAGTGAAAAACCTAAAAAATGAAATAAAGATCCTATGTAATAAGGCAGCGGATAAAAGAATATCGGGAATGGATGCCCATATCCATAATTAACATTTGCCGCCCAACGAGGAATGATATTTCCCTCAGAAAGATTTTGGTAAAAATTTGCAAGTCTGATTACATGATCTAGACCATCATGGGTTATCGGTAAACCTGTGTTAAAAAGATCGCCTAACGGAATTAGAGATATAAGGATGATAAAGAAAAAAAATAAATACTTTTTAAACATACTCACATTTTACTATATTGAGCGCTTTTGGATAATAAGTCCTGTTGGTAAAGTTACCGTTTCCAGTATATTTCCTGTTTTTATTACTGTTTCTCTCCACCCAATGTTACTCCAGGGCTTCGATCTATCAGTTTCCATCAGCAGATAAAAAGTTCCCTTTTTTTCTTTATGCGGAACATAATCGTATTTTCTTTTACCATGCCACCATATGAGATAATCATATGCATCTGTATATACAGCAGGTGTAAAAACCAAAAGACCGAATGGTTTTCCTTTTGCATCTTCGTACACATAATCAATCGCACTTAATTTTCCCTTTATTTTCTCAGCACCCCCGTCATTTGGAGGATTAAAATATAACAAGTCGAGCCGCTGCAATGAATTGAAAATTAATAAAATAAAGAAAACAGCTAGAATAATTCTTCCCCATAAATTCATATAAAATTTACTCAATATTAGTCCCAAAAGAATAAGATAAAAAGATTGAAATCCAGTTAAGAACCAATACCTAATCGGAAAAGGATAAATAAAAGACAGCAGAAAAATTATTAAAATAAGCCTTGTCAATGCATATATAAATGTTGCCTCTTCTTTTGAAAATAACTTAATTTTTTTTACAAAAATAGATGCAAAAATTATTATACCAATAAAAATATTCTGAGAGTATTTAAGATACCCGCTTATAACAAATGACGATCCAAAATGCTCATAAAAAGATATTGCATGACTCTTTAACAACTCAAAATATCCATGATTTTCCCCTTTAACAAATAACCCTTGCTCAGATCCCCAAAGGATACTAAGAACTGATTTCGTCATTAAAAAATCGTGTCTAAATTCAAATAATATTTGCGGTGTAAACGTACACAAAAAAAGAATAATTCCAGTCAAAAAATATCTATTAAGAATAGCCTTCCTATTAAAAATTAACAAATAAATAATGCTTGCAGCGAAAATAAAAACAGCAAGCGCGGTTTGGAAATGAAACATAAGGCCAATAAGCGGCCATAATACCAAATTAAGCTTAATTAATCTGTTGATGCCATAAAAACTAAAAATATAAATAACTATCAAAAGCCACATTGGATGCGGATTCCAAACATAAGTTGCGGCTGCTATCGCCTCTGGCGATATGGTAAAAAGAAAAAGAGTAATAATTGCAGCGTTTCTTCCAAAAAGTTTTTTAATACAAAAATATGCAACACCTAAAACACCAAGGCTTATTATGAACATTAAAACAATACCTCCCCAAGGATCACCCCTAAAAATAAATGTTGGTAAAATCAGAAGATAGTACCAGAATGGTCCTTGGAAAACTCCACGTAAACTCGTACTTGGTCCAATAAGAGTCGCATGATGATCATAGACAATATTTTTAACCGCTATCATGTCACGACCTTGATCTAAAAGAAAAAGAAAGTTATGAGATATTAACTCCTGGGCTCTTAAAGCAATTCCGATAAATAAAATAAAGAGCAAAAAGAAAAATACTTTATTGATTCTGAACAATCTCAATTGACTCCTTTCCGTCTAAACTAGTAATAGAAATTAAAAAATCTTTCTGGCCATTAAAGTCCTCAGGGTTCCCTACGTACAACGTATTCATAATCGATTTGTCCTTGCTCCAAATAATTGGTCTAAACTCATACTTTCCGAATTTATGACTCTCTGCAAAACCACCCGATATGGTCCCCCCCTGTTTCTGATATAAAAAGGGGTCATATTTACTATGAAAAAGAAAAAGCATATATGATTGATAAAGATTTTCTTTATTTGAAAAGACAATTTTATCGTATGATTCTTCTTTCTCTAAAACAAAAGGAATTGCTTTAGAAAGTGCGTATGCAAAAGACGATGATTGCGTTTTTGGGAAAATAACAAAATAATTTTTATAAAAATTAAACAGACTAATTAAAACTACAAAAACGAAAATACATAGAAATAGGGTTCTATATTTTATAAATTTATAGAGTATGTAAACGAGACCTAGAGCAGAAAATATTTGCCAAATGGGTAAAGAATTGTAAAATCTCATTGCGTGAGGAGCTTGAGTTGCAATACTTGCTGGAATAGGAGCAAGTATTATCCAAAGAAAAATAAGTTTTTTGTTCTTTGAATCTATAAGTCTATTGAAAATAAGAACAAAAATCCCTATAGCAATTAATGGAGCTTCCAATAAATTAAGTATTCCAGTATTCGGAGCTTTAAAAGGCTCAGAATCAGAATTTACAAAGAGCCATTTAGGATTAAAGTGAGAAAAGTATCCTTGCGTAAAAACTACTAAAGGAAAAAGACGCCTGTGATAGGTTACCATTCCAATCAAATCTGTATCTTCAATTGCTTTGTTCCAAAGCAATACTCTTTGACGATACATTTCCGAGTGAACTTCGGGACTGAAAGTACTGGTACCTTTAAAGCGAACTAGAGCCTGAGGAGAAAAAATTGCCCAAAAAACAGGAATTAGTAAAACCACCAAAATGAGAAAAGAGATAAGTATTTTCTTACTGGACAGAATAGCAGTAAAAATGTTTTTTCTAAAAATGAAAAGTAATCCTATACCAAATAAGGGTATGAAAGCCTGGCCTGAATAATAGCTTATCATTGAAAGAGTAAAAAATACCATCGAAATCAAAAAATTATTTTTATTTTTTAGACCTTGCAAAAAAAATAAAACTCCAAACACCAAAAAAGACAGACAAGCATTAGACTCATGGCCTAATCTTGAGATATAAATATGTAAAGGATTAATCGCCAACAATAAAGATGCAATCAAAGCTGTTGCTTTGCCAAAAGATGAAGGCTTTGGAAATAGAAGTAAGACAATATGATAAGTTGCCCAAACAGTTAATGTTGACAAAATTACTGCCGGAAGACGAACCGATGCAACGTTCAAATCAAATAACACAATAAATGGAACTACAAGAAGAAGGTAAGTGGACCTCCGCCAGTCATCATAACTTCTTTGAGATATGAGGGGGAATTCCCCATATTCATCTCCCCCAGTTTTCAAAACAGAGTATGCGTTATATCCAATTGATGCCTCATCCATTGAAGCGCTGGGCGGAACATTACCCAGATTCCAAAGCCGCAAAAATGCTGCTAGAACTATTACAATAAATAAAATCCTATTTGTTTTAAAAAATTTATTCATATTTCTGAAGATTTAAGAGAACATTTTTACTATCTTTAAAATTCCCATTTTTGGCAAACTTCTATTTGCAGAAAAACCTCCTGATCCAATTTCAGTAAAATTTCCTTTATTTTTTTTGTACCAAATGTAATTATCTATGAACGTATCTTTATTTGTTTTTTTTGGTTTCCACTTAAGCTTATTTTTTATTTTATTTGTATCCAGAAAAAGAGATCTGCCAATCATTGTGTATTGGTAAACGCCAAGAGGAGAAATATTCAACTTATCAAGAATTGAAAGAAATATCAAGGCAGGAGCCTTAGGAAGCGATACTATTTTAGATTTACTATTAGCAAAATCTATAACGGCTTGATAAAGCTCTCTAAGCGTTAGAATTTCATCAGCCCCAATATTATAAATATCAAACCCATTAACATGACTTGCTTTTTCAAGAGCAATAACAACATCTTTTACATCTGCGAACTGGTATCTATTTCTGCCTTCTCCCAATACATATACATTTTTATTTTCATCTATAAATTCGAATAATATTGCTTGCAAGCCCAATCTTCCAACTCCCGTAATGACTGGGCAACGAATTATTTGAATATTTATATCTTTCTTAAATCCTGCCAATACTTTTTCTGCTTGGGCTTTACTCTTTCCATAAATTTCTAAGGCAGAGAGGGGCGATTGTTCTTTTGCAGGAAGTGTTTTAGGAATACCATATGCTACATTACTGGAAGTAAAGATGAAAGATTGCGTTTTATTTCTTACAGCTTCCGATACCATATTTAAAGTACCAGAAATATTTGTCTCCCATAAAAGTTTGTCTGATACCTCTTTGTTGGGCATGGCTGAGGCTAAATGATAAACCGTAACGAACGGCCCGAATTTTTCAAAAACACTCTTAACATCTCTTTTTGAAGTAATATTACCTTTAAAATATGTTACATTTTCCCCGTAATTTTTTGGGCTATGATTCTCGAGTCTATCAAAGACAACAATATCGTAATCACCAATTTCCAATAAATATTCCACTAGATGTGATCCTACAAAACCTGCTCCGCCAGTAACAAGTATTTTTTTGAGTTTCATATTACTAAATAATTTAAGCTTACTGCTCTTTCTTTGTATAAATGTGATAAATATAAGATTCCGGATCTCCCTCTGTAAAATTAATTATTTTTCCTTCCCTTATTGCTTTATTGACGTTTTCTCTGTTTTGTTTCAGTCCGCCATCTGCATGATAGGAAAAAAAATTAACCATATTGATATATGCATATATACAAAGCGAGATAGCTAAAGTTGCCTTTACTGCGATATTCTTCCTCTCAAAAATGAAATTGAATAAATATGCTAATAACGCTATTACCACATACCTATTTATTGCAAAATAATAATCGCTTATCTCTCCTTTATATGTACTAAATACAATCCACGGGACCAAAAACCACAAAAAAACAAGATAGCAGAAAACTTTAGACTTATTGTTCTTTTGATGTATATAGATAAAGAAAAAAATTGGCAGAATTGCATATTTTAATATTTTAACAGCCGGAAATAAAAAAGGTTCAAATTGTATAAGTGCATCTGGGGCTAACTGCAAAAATCTCGTCAAGTGAAACCCATGATAGTATGTGCCAATATAATTCAACAAATTCCCTGTATGTACGTTTTTTGCCTGTAACTCCGCGATAATATTTGGCAAAAACCAAATTAACAATAAAGGGATAGAAGCCAAAACATATTTTGCTGTTGTTTTATTTTTTGGAAAAAAAGGCAAAGAAAACAAAATAATTATGGGAAAAAACACCGCAGTAAAGTGAAGATGAAATGAAAATCCTAAAAGAATTGAAAGAAATATAATATATTTTGAATTTCCGGAAATAACTTTAAACAATGCATAAAATATTGCCAAAGAAACAAGGGGGAAAAACGCAACAGACCACTGTATTCTATCAAAGCCAATTGAGGCCATTGCGATGGTATTTATGAATATGGCAAAAAGCGCAACTCTTAAAGAGAATATATTTTTGACCAAAAAAAATAATCCTAAAAAAGTTATGATACTTGTAACTCCTGCAATAACGCCTGATGCCCCAGGATCGAGATTCTTAAAATAATAAAAAGGTAAAATAAAATAATAATAAGCTGGCCCCAAATAGATACCTGTATTTTGCTTAGCAACCATCCCCAAAAGCGGGTACCTATTGTTCTCTATCATGTCTAATGATATCCATGCGTCGCGAACTTGGTCCCAGGCAAACGGATTTTTTATTTCCATGTCTGAAAACCTAAGGAAAATATGGAAAGATAGTAAAATAAAAACTATTATAAGCCAGATTTTTGTTTTCATACGTTTATCTTTCTACGATCAAAATTGCAGGATTATTGTTAAGATAATTTACTCTATCCAACTCCTTGACATCTTGCGGAAAATCTTGAGAAAGTCCAATATACAATACATTTGTAGATTTTTCTTTATCCCACTCAATTGGACGAAATTCATATTTACCAAATTTATGATTTTCTCTAAATCCACCTGATACGTCTTGCGTTTCATTTTGGTATAAAGAAGGAGAATACTTAAGATAAAAAAGAAAAAACATATAAGATTGATCCATTGGAGCCTTATTTGAAACTACAATTTTATTGTATTTATTCTCAATACTAGATAAGGAGGAGATTGTCTTTTCGTATCCATATTGCCAATCCTGAGATGTATAGTAGTTTTGCTGAACAAAATATTGATTTAAATAATAAAAGAAATTAAATATCGCAAAAACACTTATAAATGATGGTAATAAAAATTTAACGTAAATATTTTTTGTCCTAATTAAAAACGCAATCATAGTAAAAATTCCACACGCTACAAATATTTGAATTATAGGAATAAAATTTAATGCTCTTACAGCATGTGGAACACCACTAGTAATAGACGCTGGAAGAGGAACCAACAAAAACCATGTAAAAAGAAATATTCTTATTCTCTTGTCTATATTCTTAGATAATCCTCCAAAAGATAATTGATAAATACCAATCAGTAAAAAAGGCAATTCCCAAAGGTACATCAACCCCATATTTGGAGCATGATGACGGGCAAGATCGCCAGTTATAAAAAGCCAATTTAAATCAAAATGAGAAAGATAACCTGCTACAACATTTTTAGCAAATTCTATTCGGCGATTATCCAAAATAAAACCTATGATATCGTTATTCTCCCTATCTCTTATTAGTTTTTGTGCATTTGATGCAACCAAAGTAGAGTCAGAAAAAATACTAACGCCCTTTGCCCGGGCCAAAGCTTCTTTGTTGGTTAAGGTAAAATGAATTAAAGGCAAAGCAATAAGTGCCAAAATTAGAAAGAAAACGAGTATATATTTCTTATTAATTGAGAAAAATCTGTCTCTAAAGATGTAAATAAGTGCAATACACAATAGGGGTACAAAAACCTTCTCACTTTGGTATACATGCATACTTAGTCCCATTGCCAATGCACTCAACACTAACAACCAAGGCTTTTTGAAGCTTTTTAGAAAAAATAGTATTGCAAAAACATTTAATGAGGCTCCCACATTTGATTCAAAAGCAACTCTAGAAAACTGAATATGCCAAGGGCTAATTGCCAATACAAAAGAGGTAAGAAGGGCAACATAATCTCTTTTAAATAATTCTTTTACCAAAAAAAACACAGCCAGAATAGTTAATATCCCAAAAATCGCAGAAGGTAATCGCACAGCAAAAACGCTCAAGTCAAAAATGTATATTAGAGGTATTATTAGGTATACGTAAAAAGCAGGCTTATAATCATCAAAAGATCGCATAATAATAGGAAAAAGCTTTCCATATTCATCTCGTCCTGTTTCCATAATCGAGTAAGCGTTATATCCAAGCGCAACTTCATCCCAATCAGGTGACGAAGGGACCTTTCCTAATTGCCATAATCTAAGTCCAGAAGCTAATATAATAATTAAAGTTAATAATAAGATGATTTTTTTACTCATATGCAACAAGCGAGACATCTCCATTTAATAAATAAAACTTTTTCAATATATTTGCTTTTGCTGGAATGTCTCTAGGCGTACCTATATAAAGATTTATTTCATTCACTCTCCTAAAGTCTTTTATTTTATTTGTGAATTTATACTTTCCATATCCTCCTACAGATACAAAACCAAAAGGATCCCTATTAACGTCACTATTTTTTCTAAAAATATTTGGGTCTGCTCTTGTGTAGAATAAATAGTAAATATAAGGTCTTCCTAATTCTGTTGTTACAAATATCTGATCGTATTTACCCTCAACACTTTTAACATACTCTATTGATTCCCTGTATCCATATTGCCATTCACCGGAAAATATATAAGGATAGTGGACGTTGTAATTTCGGAAAAAATAAAAGAAATTAACCAAAAGCAAAAATGACAAAACAAAAATAATCAGCTTAAATAACTTCAAGTGACTCCTAATATACAATAAAAATTGAGAAAAACCGTATCCAACAAGTATTTGAAACGTTGGAAGGGTAGCTTCTATTCTTAAAGCGTGCGGAGTCTCACGAGCAGTAGCAGCTGGCAAAATTCCTATCAACATCCAGGCTGGAATTATGAACCAAAACCCTGGCCTTTTCTTAAAAATTATCAATGATCCTATTACGATAAATGGAAGATCCCACAAGTACATTTGTCCAACATCTTGGGTTGAAAATTTAGGATTTCCATCTCCCTTAACAAAAAGAAAGCTTGGATTTAAGTTATCAAAATAATGCCTCAAATAGGAAACACCGTATCCAAATCGTCTATTGTGAAGTATATTGGACCAAAAAGCATTGTTGTCGTTCGCAACTTCCTGATTTGCAGTTATAACAATCGTATTGTCTGAAAAAATGTTGACTTCCTTAAAGCGAAGGCTTGCCTGTGGAGATAATAAGAATTTGAATATCGGCAAAATTAGTATAATTCCCACGAGAACTGCGATAAAGGTCTGTTTCTTATTCTCAAAAAGTTGTCTTCTGAAGATAAACCCTAAAAATAATACTAAAAACGGCGCAACAATTCTTGCAGTGTTAAAAGTATAAATAGAAATTACAAATGAAATTACAGAAAAAATCAGATACTTCTTTTTCCCTTGTACACCTTTTAAAAAAAAGAGTACCCCAATGGTCAAAAAAAACGTAGCGACATTTGCCTCGAAAGCCGCACGAGATAGCATTATATGCCATGGCGATATGGCAATAAACAATGTGGAGAAAATAGATATTAATTCTTTAGAATTTGAATTCCAAAAAATTCTTTTTGTCAAAAAGTAAGTTACTAAAACGGTCAAAACCCCTAGTAATGCCGACGGCAATCGAACGGCAAACTCATTCAATCCAAAAAGCTTAATTGGTAAAATATCTAAATATGCATATACTGGGGGCTTGAAATCGCCAAAAGATTCCAAATAGTTAAGAGGCAGAAAACGACCGTATTCATCGCGCCCATCTATCCCTAGCGAATAAGCATTATAACCCCATGCTGCTTCATCCCAAGTAAGCGATGGCGGGTTTTTATCTAAATTCCAAAATCTCAAAAAAATTGCTAATAAAATAATTAAAATCAACGGAATGTATTTCTTAAACATACCTTGGAATAATAGATAGTATTATGATACCATATTTCAAGCCAAACTATGAAGTTATTGAGTCGAAACCGCACGCTTCTTCTTGTTGTGCTTATAGCCTTTATGCTTCGAATAATTACAATGCTTTATTCCTTTCAGTTTCGAGAAAATACTGACGTACTAAGATATAAGGATTGGGGTAAAATTGCATTTCTTTATAGCTTAGAAGAAACATATCATGCTACTCATCTGGAATTCGGAACGCAAGCTAACAATCAGCCTCCTGGATCTCTTTACATAATATCGGGAGCATACAATCTACAAATTCAATTCAGCAAGATTTTGCTTAGAATATTTAATCTGGAAGAAGGAGGGTCTATATGGATAAACGTTCAGCTTTTATATGCATTTTTAAGGCTTCCATCTATTTTATCTGATTTAATAATTGGGGTATTAATTTATGCAATTGCATCAAGACAGTCCGTTAATAATGGCCTTCTTGCTTCTTCGCTTTTTCTTTTCAACCCACTGATCGTGTATAATAGCGCATTTTGGGGACAGATGGATTCTATAAACAACATGTTTTTTTTGACAGCGATTTTTTTCCTTATGAAAAGAAAATACTTTTTCTCCCTTATTATTCTTTCATTATCTTTTTACGTAAAGCTCTCATTAATATTTTTTCTTCCTATTTTGATAGTAGTTTATTATCTACTTGAAAAAAACAAGAAAAAACTACTAATATCTTGCGTGCTTAGTATTGTGCTTATGTGTCTTATTACTCTTCCTATATCTGGCAAACCCCATGTTTGGTTATTCGAATTTCTCACAAAAAACGGACTTGGAGAAATGCAAAATATAACGGCATTCGCATTCAATTTTTGGTGGATGATATTTCACCCTTTTGTGCAAATTGGTAATCCGGACAACCTATTTACCTTCAGCAAAGTTGAGCTTATTAACTCTCCTCTTAGTTCCACGCTCCATCTTGGTTTTTCTTTAATGCAATGGTCATTATTTATCTTCGCAGTATTACTATTTCCTATACTAAATATAGCGGTAAAGCTTAAGAATAGAATTTTGGAAGGCAGAAATTTATTCTTAATACTTTCTATTGCTGCAATGACCGCTTTTATTGTTTTGCCTCAAATGCATGAAAGGTACTTGTATCCATTTTTTCCTCTTTTTGCTATTTATATTGGCTTAACTAAAAAAAGCATTGGGAAATTTTTACTACTATCCCTATTCAACCTTATTAATCTCTATATCGTATGGCATCCTATGAAAATAGCCATTATGCCTTATTTTCTTATGAACAATAGTACGTTTCAATGGTTAATAAGTGCCGGCATAGTAGCAACTGGGGTTTCTCTATATATTAGTTCAATTAAAAATTTTCTTGCGTATGGCAAAACAAAATAAAAAAAATTTACTGGCAATTTTTTTCCTTTTAATTGTTTCTATCTCCATTTTTTGGAAATTTTTTCTGTATGGGCTATATCCATTTCCTGGAGATTTTTTACTAGCGTGGTTTGAACCATGGAAAACAGATTTTTTCAACAATGGAGCAATCACCATAGCACACAAGCCGATAGGAGATGACGTTTTTAGACAAATATTTCCTTTTAAAGTTCTAGCCAACGAAATCTTTGGGCAATTAAATTTTCCGCTGTGGAATCCATATAACGGTTCTGGAATGCCCTTATATGCAACTATGCATGTTGGATTCCTGAATCCTTTCAATATTTTTTTCTTTATTTTTTCGCATGGCATAGCATGGACTTTGTATATTATTGTTCAAGTTTTATTAATTGCATTATTTACCTACCTGTACCTTAGAAAAATAGGCATAACTTTGCTTGGTTCAATTTTCTCTACTCTTTGTTTTGTATTCTCTGGATTTGTAATTACAAGAACCATTTATGGAGACTATGATTATGCACTTTCCATGCTGCCACTTATTTTATATATATTTGAGACATACCTACAGAACAATTCAAGGAAAATTTATCTTCTCCCATTTGCAATATTTTTTATGCTTGCCTCAACTCAACCTCAAATTGTGATTTATATTCTTTGTTTTACGTTTCTTTATTTTGTATACAGATCAAAAACAAAAAAAACACCGTTTATATCACTACTTTTCGCTGTCGGAATTGGACTTTCTTCAATTCAATTAATTCCAACACTTGAGTTATTTGAACAAGCAAGTATCAGTCCCTCTTCGGCTAAATTCATTTTTGACCGTTTTCTTTTACCGTTGCAACATTTAATAACAATAGCTATCCCTAATTACTTTGGCAACCAATCAACGTACAATTATTGGGGATCGGGAGATTATATTGAAACTGTAGCTTCTTTGAGTCTAATTCCGTGTTTCTTTGCTTTACTAGGTATAGGAAAACTTAGAGCAAGAATTGTAGACGCAAGAAAATTTCTTATTTTAGCAGCTTTAATCACAATAGCTCTAACTATAGATTGGCTAGGAACTAGAATTTTATTTTCCCTTCCTATTCCCATAATCTCAACCGGCATACCTTCGAGGATATTTGCCATCACCACCTTTTGCATCTGTGTTCTAGCAGCATATGGATTCGATAAGTGGCTGAATATTGGCAGTTTTAAAGAGATCAAAAAAGAAATTATAAGATTTTCCCTGTTAGTCTTGGTCTTTCTTGCTGGAACCGTTGCATTTTATGTCCTAGAAATTTCCTGTGACAATGAGTTTATTTTAAATTGTAGAAATATTGCTCTAAGAAATACAATCCTTGAAATATCAGTCTTTGTTACCGGAATGTTTTTTATTTGCCTATATATATTTAATAAAAAGGCAAGAAAAATTCCTCCTTTTGTAATAATTTTTTTGGTGATAGCGATAGGCATTTATAATAGCAATAAGTTTCTTCCATTCTCTGAAAAAGAGACAATACTTCCTCAGAATGATTTACTAAAAGAACTGCAAAAGATAAAAGATGCGCGTGTTTTTGGATTGGGAGAAGCAAATATTAAAACCAATTTTGCCACTTATTTTAAATTTTATGATCCCAATTATTATGATCCGCTTTACAACAGACGCTATGGAGAATTCATAGCCTTTGGCAACAATGCATCGTCTCCTGATCTTCCTAGAAGTGACGTAGAAATAACAAGTGATTTAACACTCTCTTCAGAAACCAAACAAAGGAGAGATCGTCTTTTTGATCTTTTGTCAATAAAGTATTTAATTTTAAAAA
>Ga0209542_10001266_pt1 | contig 59783 bp, 65 predicted proteins | sample RifCSPhighO2_01_FD_184028 | JGI IMG/M metagenome (GOLD analysis project Ga0209542, IMG submission 184028) | Soil microbial communities from Rifle, Colorado - Rifle CSP2_plank highO2_0.1 (SPAdes) (version 2) | ecosystem: Environmental > Terrestrial > Deep subsurface > Rock core/Sediment ...
CTGGCGGAAGAATACACATAAGAGTGCCTCACTTCTCAAACGGAAACGGCTACAATGATTTAAGCCATAAGAGGTTCTTCGGATGGTTTACATTTCATCAGCTATTAGAGGGATATTATAATAAAAAATTTAATCTTAAAATAACAAAGCAGAAGTTCAACTTCTTAGCTGAAGGACACAAAACAATCAATAAAATGTTCAGCTGGTTCTTTAACCTGATGCCAAAGCAATTCTATGAAAGGTTTCTTTGCTGGATAATCCCTGTTGGAGAGATAGAGATAGTGCTTAAGAAGATTTAGGATTAAGCTAAATAATCTGGTTGGAGAGATAGAATTAATTATGAAAAAGACCTAAAACATAATTAACTATATAATTTGGTTGGAGAAGTAGAAGTAGTCATGATGAAGATTTAATTTGGTTGAAGAGATAGAGATAGTGCTCAAAAAGTTATGATGTGTTTAATTTTCTTCTGATCTGAATGGATGAATTCACCAGAGCTATTTAGTAAAATTAGAGATATTGCTTGATGTAGAATTTGCAGTGCTGGATGTAGAACCCCTCTTCGTAGAATTTGCAGTGTCTGGCGCATTAATTACTTCCATGCTTTCTCCGGGCGCAACAGGAATGAAGTCTTCCGGAAATTTGTAGATAACCAGCACAGCCTGCTGTTGATTTTCCGGCTGGAAGAAGGCATTTATGAAAGCAAGATTATTCCTTTGGGGATAAGAATAAGCCCATTGAGGGGTAAAGACGGGCTCATAAACTGAGATGACATAATAATCCGGCTTTACAACAGCAACTTTTTCATTGAATAGCTCTTCTGAAGCTTTTTGGCAGCTGTCGTTTACAACTGTTGCTCCATAGAGGTCCATGCATCCCTCCGGCAGAAGGCTATTATTATAAAATAAATCGTAGCTGTCCCTTTCGGAATAATATTGATTCTGGACTATTGAAGGAGTAATTATCCTGGCATTTTGAGGCGTGTTTTCCCTAAGCCATAATCCAGCCTCCCTGACTGCAATATAACTTGTTTTCTTGCCTTCAATTAAGTCAACCGAATGAGCGATATTCTGGTAAGCGCCGCCCAATAAGATAATTAGTGCTATTATTATTCCGACAATTTTGGAATATTTCTTGACATATTCATAGATAAGCACCATTCCTTTTGCTCCCAAAATGAATAGACTCATTGTTATCATCAATAGCCAGCGGTCATTGCCTGCCCGGATTATTGCGATGTAGAATAAGAAATGGATTAACATCCACAAAACTAATAACAAGCTTGGATTCATTGACTTATCTTTCTGCTTCCAAACCAAATCAAAACCCAGGAATAGAGGGGCAAGCGCCACCAGGCCTATTATTGAGAGTATTAACCAGAACCCATGGAGCAGAGAAAAGCTCATTGGTATCAGGTTCCATTGAATTGGATTCTTGATAGAAACTGCCTTCTCTCCAAAATAGAATTGAAGAGGAGCGAAATTAATGCTTGCGAGATAAATCAGGTAAGGCAGTAGAAGAATTAATGCAAGAAGCACTGCCTTCCATATTGTTTTATCTTTAAATATACTAAACTTTCTCGTGATAAAGAGGTAGGCAAAAGATGTTACGGGAACTAAAGCATAAGGAAATCTCGTTGAGAAAGCCAAGACTCCGAATAACATTGACAGGTAGAGGCCTTTCGGCTTTCCTTGTTTTTCATACCAACTCCAGAAAAAGTAAAATGACAGCAGTCCAAAGAAAACTGCCGGAATGTCAGTAAGCAGTCTGAAAGAATAGAAATTCCAGACCCAATATGTAGAAAGCATCATTCCTGCCGCTAACCCGACTTTTTTGCTGTACATATCCCTTCCAAGAAGGTAAAGCACATAGACTGAGCCAATGCTTGGAAGCAAGAGAGTGAAGAATCTGACTAATGATTCTCCAAAACCTATCTTAAAGAACAGAGTCCAGAGGAGGGGCAGGAATAAAGGACGCATGCCCGTGAAGTGCGCCATCCATTCTGGAGTGGGAAGATTCAGTGCCCATACTTTTGCTATCGCAAGATAATCCCCTTCATCCCACCATATCGGCTGGTTTCCGAGCTTGAAAAAATAATAAAGCCTGAATATTATTGTAAAGCCGAGCAGGAGAATTAGCAACAGATTCTCATTATCCTTAATCAGCTTTTTTATGCGGTCTTTTCTTATCTCTATAGTATTATCCTCTTCAGTCTCATTTGCCCTGCTGCTCTTCGGTTCTGCAGAATCCTTGGCGTCCATCCTAATTAATTTTATTGCATCTCCCTTTAAATATGTTTTACCGAGCCTTCCCCCTCTAGAGATAGTTTTTGCTTAGAAGGTTTTCAGAGTTTTCTTCCTACAATAAATATATCTCCCCTTAAACGGGGAAAGATGTGGCATATAAGGCGTCCGAAGGGATTATACAAGAATTCATTTAAGTATGAACTATACACAATCTTGAAGCCACCTGCTTTCATTATCTCCTCAATCATAGGCTTAGTAAATGCATGAATATGCACGAGCCCCAGATAAGGGTCCGTCACGCACCACCTGGGATTATAAAGATAGATTAGGCTTGATGCATTGGGCGTGCTTACGACACAAATGCCACCTTTCTTAGTAAGCCGTGCGCAGTTGCGGATAAAGCTGATAGGATTGCCAACATGCTCTATAATCTCCGGAGCCAGAACAGTATCAAAAGTCCGTTTTATCTTCCAGTCTTTAGCATTAAGGTCTCTCACATAATCTGCTCCTCTTTGTATATCCACGCTCCAGACCTTATGCTTTTCTTTTAATAGATTGTTGAGGGATATCCCGCGTTCCGGCTCTCCCCCTCCAAGATGCAGAACTTCTCCTCTGCAAAAATGTTCAATAAGTATAAATCTCTTCTGTATCATATTATTTTTCCGCCATATTCTTTTTCCAATTGCTTGAGGGCATCTTTAACTATTTAAGCTATTCAATTGCTTGGTGACATTTTTAACTATTTAAGCTATTTGATTGCTTGGTGACATTTTTAACTATTTAAGCTATTCGGAATGTTGTGCCTTGCCTTATACAGAATGCAACTTACTTAGTCGATTCAATTCTCTCCCAGCCATACCTGCCAAAGAGCCTATTTTTGTGAACATTGACATCTCTGTAAATCAAGAGCCAGAGATAGAGTCTTGATAATAAGAGAGCAATACTCCATAATAACTCCTTCGGGCTTCTGGCAAATTTTAAAACTCTCCAGAAACCAAGGCTTTCCCATATAAAGCTTCGCTGTTCTTTGTGCTTTATTCCAAATTCTTTAAGCTGGTTATATCCTCCAGTGCTTCTCTTCTTCTGCTTAACCCAGTCCTTAAAATTATCAGGATATCTAATATAAACTTCCGCTCTTGGAGCATAGCCGATTTTGGAGCCCGCATCAAAAAGCTTATGAGAAATATAACCGTCATCTGCCAGAGTATTTGATGGTATTACCGGAATTTTCTTTAATGCTTCCCTTCTTATTGCATATAGATAACCCGTACAGTGAATGAATGAGTTTCTTTCGCTGGCTTCAAGCCTCAACTCATGAGCTATGTTAGTAAGAACATGCGACCAATAACCATATATATTATTGCGCGGGCTTATTGATACTGGCCTGCCTGCGACAGCACCAACTTTTTTATCAATGAAGAGCTTCAGCAATTCTTTAACAGAATTACTTGAAGAATAAACATCTCCGTCAGTAAGAATCAGTATATTGCCCTTAGCTCTTTTAAAAGCCAAATTAAGGGCAGTCGGTTTTCCTTTGTGCGGGTCTTTTATATATTTTATTCTCCTGTTCTTCTTTGCATATTTTTTAATGACTCCTGCAGTTTCCCCGTCGGGGCAGACTCCGATTATCTCATAATTCTCAGGAATCTTCTGTTTTAGGAATGCCTCGAGCGCCCTTCCAATAGTTTTCTCTTCATGATAAGCTGTGATGATAATGCTGATTTTCATTTTTAGTTATTATTAAATTTAGTTAATTGTTTTATCTTCTGTTATTTATTCAGGTTGCAGGTTATTCAATTTAGTTAATTGTTTTATCTTCTGTTATTTATTCAGGTTACAGGTTTATCAATAATTATTAAGCTACTATAGATTAATTTTAGCCATAGTATGCTCAAAATATTGCTGACTTTATTAGTTATTAATCAACTCCTTTCCAACTTAAATTATTTATAGCATGATTTGACTTATTGATTATTATGCTTATCATTTTTCCTTTACTATTGCTAAGCAAAATTTATTATTATGCTTATCATTTTTTATAACTCTTAACTAATTTATTCAGTTTGTTTATAACAATCTTCCAGTCAAAACCCCTGACGCTATTACGGGCTGCTTTCTGCATTTTAGCAATATCTGAGTTATGCATCTTTAAAACATGCTTAATTTTCTCAGCCAAATCATCTTTGTCGCCAATATTGAATAAGAAACCATTCTTCCCGTCAATTATTACTTCCTTAGCTCCGGCAGTATCAGAGGAGACAACTATTTTTCCAAGTGCCATTGCTTCAATTAGTGATTGGGGCAGGCCTTCACGCATGCTCGGAAGAATAAAGATGTCTGCTTCCTGCAGTTTTTTAATCTTGGCATTTAAACTGCGGATAGTTGGAGAGAAAATTATTCTTTGGCTGCTATAATTTTTTATTTCTTCGTAACCCTTCTCAACAGGGCCGACTATCTCCAAGACTAAATGTTTATCCTCTATTTTATTAAAAGAGGCTATTAGCGTCTCTAATTTCTTGACTGGAGCAACTCTTCCGAGAAACATTAATTTTTTTCTTCTGAATGGCTTAATCTTCTGCCTGAAAAATTCAGAGGGAATTCCATTTGGAAGATAAATAATTTTATTAGGAGAGGCTCCCATCTTCAAAAGATGCGGGCTTTCCCACTTAGTGATCGCTATAACTTTGTCAAAACCCCTAATCTTTTTCTTAACATGAAAATTATAGTAAGCCCAAGTAATAATATTTAGAGGAAAATTTCTCTTAACATCAAACGGCGCATGAGTAACAATAATGCATGGTATCTGCATCTCCCTGCAAAGCTTCAGAGCCCTAAATGAATGCGGATGAATTAGATGAGTTATTACGATGTGGGGCTTTAGTTTTTTTAGTTCTTTTTCAAAATTAAAGGCATGGACATTTCCTGAGAAATATGTCTTCCTTGAAGGAAAGCGACAAATTTCTATTTTCTCTCTTAATTCCTTTAAAGAAACTTTCTTTCCTGTTCCTTTTTCTATATCTGATGAAAAAACATATACTTCATGCCCTAACTTCTGAAGGAGTTTTGATTCATGAAAGACCCTAGTCCACACTCCGCATATGCCCGCAGAAAACTCGCATATCTCCAAGATTTTCATTATAGAAATAACTAAAAAGGATTTATAAAGTTAATAGAGTTTACTTCGCCATGCCCCTCGTCTCGGTGATAATACCTGCATATAATGAAGAGAGCGACATAGAGGAATGCATAAAATCCCTGATGAAACAGAGCTTTAAAGATTTTGAGATAATAGTTGTTGATGACGGCTCAACTGACAAAACAATTTCTGCTGCATCCAAGTTTAAAAAGGTTAAAATTTTTAGGCAGAATCATGGGGGCCCGGGAAGAGCAAGAAACCTTGGGGCAAGAAAAGCAAAATGGAGGATACTTGTACTTATTGACGCGGACATGCATTTTGATAAGGATTATATTAAGAACCTCATAAAGCCAATAACTGGGGACAAAACTGGTAAGATTATTGGAACAACCCATGAGCATGAAATTGCTACTAATCTCAAAAGCCCCTGGAGCAGGATGTATGGAGAGATTAGAGTTAGCAAGGAAAACGCCCGCGAAGTCAGGATATTCAGGGCAATAAGAAAGGACAAATTCCTTGAGTTGGGGGGATTTGACCCAAAGTATGGATATGCTGATGACCAGACCTTCTGGTATAAATACAATATTAAACCAATGGTAGCGAAAAATACCACATGCTACCATAAAAATCCAGAGACATTAAGAGCAACATACGGGCAGGCAAGATGGATAGGCAAGAGCTGGAAGAAGCGTTTTAAAATATTCAGTATGCCCATAATAAATTATTTAGCCGTGCTGGGATTATATGTTCTGTACATGCCGTTATTCATAGCGAGAGCATTAATAACAAGAGTTGAGGGAATAACATTAAAACAGAAATTAGTTTATTATATGGTGAAGTTCATTGGATATATTAATGGAGTTGCGGAAGCTGTATTTTTAAACAGAGTTTGGAGATAATTATCGTAAATTCGGCGTGTGGCTCGGCTCTAAGCTGGCATAAAAATTACAGCAGAATGCTTTAAATTAATTGCGCTTTCCTTTCATGATTTCTAATCCGGCCTTTAAGGCGTCATCATACTTCTTATCAACCCCTGCTCTTTGCCTGTCTCTTTCAGCTTTTAAATCAGAAATAAGAAGATCGATTTTTTCGTGCGAAGCGCCTCCGGCGCTTACAACAAGCACCCTGCCACTATCATCGGAGTTAGCAAGGCCGTCGTCCCCGGAATTCAGGTCAAGATCACTGTACAGGTAAACCCCAGACAAGCCCACATCCCTAGTATGGAGTTTCTTTCTTCCTTCGTCATCAAAATCAATTGAATAATCAGGATTAATTCTCTTAAATCTTCTTCCATCATTAGAATTGTTGAAATCAGGAGCCTCAAAAACCCTGAAACTATCTCCAGCATTCAATGATAAGCCATAATAAGAATTATCATCATCAACTACTTTCAAGCCTTCAATAACTGCTGTATCTGGAAATTCCGTCCTGCCAGCCAGCTTTGCTAAGCCTTTCGCAATGCCATCATTAGGACTGTAATAATCGCCATTGCTTCTCAAAGCAACTGCAGGCGCATCTTCATAAGTACCTCTTAAAAAATCAGGATTGCCAAAAGCAATAGAATCCAGGTCCTGAATGCTTGTAGTTTTAATGCCCATCTGGTTTAAAAGAAAAACTTTAAACAGATTAGAGCCTCTTCTTGAAATATCAAGAGACTTTCTTCCCTTTTCGCCAAACCCCCCGCATTTATCTTCGTAAGCGCCATGCTCTTCTTCAGAGAGAAATCTTGCTATGGGAAAGCCTATCTCAAGCAATTCTCTTGGAATCAACTTAATGCTTCGTTCTTCATCAGCCATTCTATTTTACATATTCTTTGTTTTATAAATGTTTCTATTTTGTCGTATTTTAATAGTAGTTATTTGTAAGATTTAACAATCTTGAAGTTTTGAAGGTTATGGGCTGTCCTATCTATTAACAACAAAACAATCAACCCCTACCTATAAGGATAGGTTCTTAGCTATGTGACATTCTCCGTCCCCTAAAGGTTTGCCCTTCGGGCAAATCCTCGCTTCGCTCGGAGGACGGCGTCATTAATTAAGGGAGTGGTGCTGTTTCTGGTTTTTTACATAACTCAATGCTCTTTCAAAATCACTTCCACACCCTTCGCAAAAGTATCCTTCGCTCCAAAAATGTCCCTTAGGATATCTTTTTCTAAGGTTAGGGCATAGCCTAAAAATAATGTATGCTGATAATCCCTTAATTATCTGCATCATTTCTGCTTGAGATAACGTTCTTGGACAATTTGCAATCATGTGCACATGTTCTTTCAAAACTTCAATGATAACCACTTCGATTTTGTGCCTTTTGCATGCTTCTTGTATTGCAATCTTGCAATAATTTTCAATTACCTCCTTTTGCATCATCGCATATCTGTACTTCGTTGTTATCTGTATCGTCTGCAAGTTGTTGCCTACAGAGCTTTCATAATGTTTGTATTGGGTTTCCATTTTTTCTCCACAGCACCAGCTATTGTAAACCAGTGCAAACATTTATTTAGAACAAGACGCTCAAATTAGTGTTCGGTTATTGAGCTCTTGCTCATTACTTCATAATTATTTTAGAAATAAGTAATTATCTATGATGAGAAGCAATTCATCCGCCCCTTAAAAGGGGACGGATTTCTTGCTTAAGTTTAACCCTCTTTCTAATATTATTATCAACTTTGCCGTCTGCTCATTTATTAGAAAACCTTAAAAGCCTGCAATAAATAGATTAAAAATGCTCAAAAACAAGAATATAGCCGTTACAGGCGGGGCTGGTTTCTTAGGAACATGCGTAGTCAATGAATTAGTGAAATGCGGGGCTGACATGAAGAAAATATATGTTCCGCGCTCCAAAGATTATGATTTGAGGGATGAGAATGCTGTTGAGAGAATGCTTGATGATTCTAAGGCAGATATTTTATTTCATCTGGCAGCAAATACCGGGGGCGCAGATTACTATAAGGCCCATCCTGCAGCCATTTATCATGATAACCTCAAAATGGGAATTAATCTTTTGGAAGCCGCAAGAAAGAGAAAATTAGAAAAGATAGTAATAATCGGAACAGGGCTGGCATATCCAAGAACAGCAGCAATACCTTACCAGGAGAGATCTATATTTGACGGCTATCCTGAAGAGACGGCGGCCCCCTATGGGCTGTCAAGCAGGGCGTTATTAGAATACTCCATGTATTTAAGAAAAGAATACGGAATTGATTCCATTTATTTAATCCCTGCTAACCTCTACGGACCGGGAGACCATTATAGCCTGGAAATAGGGCACGTTATTCCTGCAACAATAGTCAGGCTCAGTGAAGCAATAAAGAATAATGATGAAGAAATAATTATGAGGGGAAGTAATAATTCCAGGGAATTCTTATATGTTGAAGATGCTGCACGGGCAATTGTTGCTGCAGCCGGGAAATATAACAGCCCTCTGCCCCTGAATATAGGGACAGGAAAGAGTATCCTATTGAAAGAAGTTATGGAAGAGTTAATAAGGCTGATGAAGTTCAGGGGAAGAATAAAATGGGAAGGTTCCGGAGAAGGAGCATCAAGGAGATGCTTTGACGTTACCAGAATGAAACAAGAGCTCGGATTTGAGCCTAAAACAGAAATTAAGGAAGGCTTAAGAAAAACTGTGGAAGATTATTTTAAAAAACATGGCTAAAAAAATATATTACAGCGGAGTATTTGTTCATAATTACATAAAAAACTTATTAGACAATCCCCCGGAAGGTTATGAATTCATAATAAGCGTCGATAATAAGAAGAAAGCGCTGATAGACAGGCTGAGGGGTAACAGGATTGTAAACTTTCTTTATAAGCGCTTAATAAAGAGATTCTTTAATGCATGGGAATTCATAAATAAAGGAAGCAAGACAGCGCCGCAAGGCATTGATTTAATCTTTTCTACAGACTCAATAATTGAAGAAAACATGCCGTGGATAATAAAAATTCTTGATAACCCCTTTGCGATGGCAGGCAATGATTATCACTTGTTCAGAAAAAATCTTAACCACCTCGAGAATGCCCTAAGTTCTGATAATTGCAAAGCAATCATTGTTCACACGGAAGCTTCCAAAAATCTTATGGAAAAGTATTTCTCAAAAGAAGTAGCGAAAAAAGTAACTGTTGTAATTCCTGCAATTCCCGGAGAAATCAAAGCAAGGCCTTTCCACTCGGGCAGAGAGTTTACCATACTATTCATGGGCTCTACAAACAATCCGGAAGTATTTTACTTAAAGGGAGGTATTGAAGCCCTGGAAACCTTCAAAAAGCTTAGTGAGAAATATAAAAATATCAAACTGATAATGAGGTGTAAAATACCAGGAGAGATAATCAGTAAATACGGCAAATTAAGAAATGTAGAATTCCTTGAAAGAAGGCTGAGTGATGAGGAAATGGATAATCTATACAAAAATTCAGATGTTTTGATAAGCCCCGGCTATAATTATTTTATAATGGCCTATCTGGAGGCATTTTCTTACGGAATTCCAGTCATTGCTCTGGACACTTATGGCGTTTCTGAGTTCATTCATGATGGAAGGAATGGTTTTACAGTAAAGCCATCAAAACTGCTGCCTATAAACCGCGATGATTACCCTGTAAATGCCATAACTCCGGAATTCACTAATATCATAAAAAGAGGAGATCCTGAAGTAATCGGGAAGCTTGCGGAAAAAGTTTCAATATTGGTTGAAAACAGAGAACTCTTAAAAAAATTTAGCGAAGAATGTCAAAAGCTGTTTAAGGAAAAACACTCTTTTGAAAGAAAACAGGAAAAGCTGAAGCAGATATTTGACAGAGCTACAAGCAGATAATAAGAGGCGGCAATTAATCATACAAAAGCTTTTATACAGTCTGCTTTTATTACAGAGATGGAAAAAATTTACTCAAAAATAGAGCCGAAAAAGCTGCTTCACACAATCTGCAGGAAGAAAGAGATAACCTCCCGGAGAGAGGAATTTGCCGGCGCAAATGAAGTAATTCAGGCAGCTACGATAATGCTTAAGAAAGACGAGCAAGTGCCGGCTCACAGACACTTAGAAAACGCGAGAACTACCAGTACTACCCAGGAATTTGTCTGCGTTATCGAAGGAGAATTAATGGCTGAATTTTATGATATTGATGGCTCCTTTATTGAAAGAGCCATACTGAAAGAGGGAGACTGTTATGTCAGTTATGGTGGCGGGCATGGAATCAAGTCTTTAAAAGACAATACTAAACTTTATGAAATAAAGAACGGCCCATATCCTGGGAAAGAAAGAGATAAGGCGGGCATTGAAGGGCAGTAAAATGTTCAGAAGAAACTGCATGGTATGCAATTCTTCAGACATGAAAGAGATTATCAATCTTGGACTGCATAATTTTGCTGATACTTTCCTCAGAAAAGAAGATTTAGAAGAGCCGGAAAAATTATATCCATTAATATGCGATTTGTGCATGAGCTGCGGACAAGTGCAGCTAAGGGCAGTGACTGACCCTAAAGAAAGGTATATGGGACATGATTATTCTTATACTTCATCAAACTCGAAATTTTCAAGAAAACACTGGGAAGAATTTGCAAACACTATAATCAGCAGATTGTCATTAAATCCCGGGAAATTAGTTGTTGAGGCCGGGTCAAATGACGGATTCCTGACAAAGCAGTTCTTATTAAGAGGCAATAAAGTTCTGGGAGTTGACCCCTCTGATTATATGGCAAAACTGGCAGAAAAAGAGGGAGTAAAAACTATAGTGGGACTGTTCAATAAAGAGACAGCCCGGAAAATCTTAAGTGAGCACGGGAAAGCAGGACTGGTAATAGCCAATAATGTCTTCAACCATTCTAATGAGCCCCTAGAATTTGCCAGAGCTGCAGCAGAAATACTTGAAGACAATGGAACTTTCGTTTACGAAATGCCTTACTGGTATATCAGCGTAAAAGATGAAAAGTTTGACCAGATATATCATGAGCATGTGAGCTATTTTACAGTAAAATCCTCAGCTGCAATAACTGAAAGAGCCGGAATGTATATTCATGACGCAGAAGTTGTAGACTATCATGGAGGATCGTTGAGGATTTACGCCAAGCTGAAGGAAGGAAATGAAGAGCATTGTGAGAAAGCATTAAAGATGATTAATGATGAAGAAAGGGAAGGGCTATTCAGAGTTGAGAGATATAATGAATTAATGAGCTCAGTGATTAATAAAAGAAACAGGTTCATGGAGGAAGTTCATCATATCAAGAATAACGGGGGGAAGATTATCGGGGTGGGGGCGGCAGCTAAAGGCAATACCATGCTAACTTATTACAATCTTAATTCAGGCATTCTGGATTTTGTTACGGATTCCTCACCGCACAAGCAAGGCAAGTACACTCCCGCAACAAGGGTACCCATAACAGGAGATGAAATATTCTCAAAATATGAGAAACCTCATGCACTCATACTCTCATGGAATATCAGCGAACAGATAAAAGCAATACTGCAGAAGATTAATCCAAACATCCAGTTTATAACGCCGTGGAAAGAACATAATTTATAAACTTAAAAAAGCAAGGAGCATAATGATAATAAGAAATATATGGAAAGATGTTCCGGAGCCCCTAGAACTCCACGAAGATGACAGGGGAAAAATTGTTGATATCTTCTTCAAGGAAAATATCAATCATGTAAATTCCATAGTATCAAGCAAAGGAGCATTGAGGGGAGACCACTATCACAAAGAAACTACTCAGCACATGCTGATGATTAAAGGAAGCATGGAAGTATGGTATAAACCGGCAGGCAGCAATGAAGAGCCAAGAATGGTAGTAGCAAGGGCTGGAGATTTAGTAACTAATCCCCCCATGGAAATTCATTCTTTAAGAATACTTGAGGATGGTACAGAGTTCATAACATTCAGTTTAGGGTTGAGGGGCGGAAGCGATTATGAAAGAGATACTTTCAGGGTTGAGCCATCTTTAATTCCGGGAAGAAAGGGGCCACAGGCACACTTCTGAAGCAAGAATTTTAGAGACAGAATATCTATTAGCTATTAGAACCTAACGCGAAGTTATTGGGGACAATAGTACAAGTTATAGAAATGAATAAGATGATAGATTAGGATTTATTCAACAAAAATTAATCTCTAGGCTGATATCCGGGAATTAAGTCCATGAAATCAGTAAGCCTTGGATGAAGAGTCCCTCTGAATCCCCCAAGATATTCATAAGGAGTCACAACCCTTACTTCAGAATGAGTCCTATCAGTCTTTAATTCTCCAACACCCTTAGCAAAGTATTGAAGGTCAGTAGTATGAGTGCCGTGGTCATGGCCCAGCGGATCAGCATCCATGATGGTATCGGCCCACCCAAGATAAATGAGGTTTTCAAGCTCAAGACCAGATTCTGTGCGGATTCTCCTTCTCAAAGACTCTTCAGGATCCAAACCACGAGTTCTCTTACCACCAAAAGTCCACCAAAAACCTCTAAGAGGAAAAGTAGTCCTCCTACTCAACAATATCCCTGTTTTACCTTCAAGTTCATACTCAATGAAAGCATCATGACAAGGGACTATCACATTACGATGAACTAGGGAGAATTGGGCATCATCAAGAGATCCTGCTCTTAACTGTGCAATATCAACAAAGCCATCAGAAGGCCATGATTCATGGATAAAGTACGACTTAGTATTATAAGTTACCATGATATGCCTTAATAGTCGTCACTTTTTAAAGATTACTATTGTCTAAAAAATCCTTTTTATTATTAATTATCACTAAGATTAGGCAACTTCTTAAGCCTATCCGCAGAGTAACTATCAAAAAGGGAGGTATTATCAACAAAGACCTTGGATAATTCCCTTGCCTTCTCTATATGACCCCCGTTCTCATTATTTAAGAGATACTCTTTCTGCAAGAATTCCGGAACTGCGGACTTTATCTTCTGCTCTACTTCAATAAACTTTTTGGCAAGCTCGCCAAACTTGTTATGAGCAATCCTCTTAGCGAGCTCCCTTGCCTTTTCAAGATAAAACTCATCATCTCTTTCCACTCCCGACTCTATTGGAACTATGTTCTTCTCGATGAGCTTTTTCTTAATGTCTTCAATAACCATCATTCTGACAATCTCCTTGAACTTAACTTTTGGAGTCCAGCCAAGAACTTTTCTGGCCTTAGTAGCGTCGCCAAGCAATGCCGGAACTTCTGCCGGCCTTCTGAAACGCTGATTAGTTTTCAAAAAATCTTTGTAGTCAAGCCCTACAAGGCTAAAACACTCCTTAACAAATTCTTCAACAGTGTGAGTCTCCTGAGTAGCTATTACAAAATCGTCCGGCTCGTAATGCTGGAGTATAGCCCACATGACCTGAACATATTCCTTGGAAAAGCCCCAGTCTCTCTTAGAATCAAGATTGCCAAGCACAAGCTCATCATCCTCGCCAACAAGAATCTTTGCCAGTTGATTGGTAACTTTTTTAGTGACGAAGTTGTGGCCGCGGCGGGGAGAATTAGCAATGACTATATTGCCGGTTCCGGCCATGAATTTTCCTGAACTAGTCTCAATGTCATAAACCCACACAGGTTGTTGAGTATGATAAAACATCTTTTTAACAACATTTTTCTCCAGGGCCAAATGATGAACAGTTTCAGCATGACCGCCATTCTGAATCTTTCTAATAAATGTCCGGGAAATGCCGCTCTGCCTGCAAATTTCTCTCTGGCTCATACCGGAAGATAAGAGTTCAATAATCTGCATCTCTTTAGCAGAATTATCAATCGGGCTTAACAGATTAATAGAATAGTAACCATAATTTTTTTCGTCATACTCAAAAGTAATATTGTAGTCCTGGCCGGTCACTTCATTCATTATTAATAATAACCCCTGAGCTAAAATTACAGAATTCGTCTTGAAGTTCTTGAACTCATAAGTGCAGGGATTAGACTTAAGCCCGTCAGTAAGGTTATAACCTGATAAGAATGCCCTCTTGGCTTCCTTACCTGCATTTAGTATCCTATCAGGAATTTTCTTGAAACCGTCATAAGTATAAATCTCTTCTCTTAAAAGCCTAAGATAGCCATGATTGCTGTTCAGCTTAGCCTGAGCAGCCCTACCGTATTCAGTTTTGAATTCTCTCTTAGTGATAGTTCCAAGGCCAACTTTCTTCCAAATCTTCTCAAATAATCCCATAACCTCTGGATTATTATTAGTGAACTGCCCCCCGCCTTCCTTGCTTATATAGCCATCACCAACCATCATCCCCAGGAATAATGCTTCCTCATTAGTCACGCTGGACAACTCACTGAATTCGGGAAATGCCCTGTGAAGAAGCTCGTCGCCAATCATCACTTCTTTAGACTTTATCTTGTGCTCGTTACTCAATAGCATGTTATGGTGATTAGTAGCTTCAATAATTCCATGCCTTGTATTCATGGTCTTGCAGGAGAAAGATTCGTCATCCTTCTTCCTCTTAGTAGCAGTGACTAACAATAAATCAACAAAATTATCTCCATCCCAAATCTCTACATCGCCAATAACCCACTGCTGAATATTGCTGCCTTTGTCTCTGGCTCTTCTAAGGTCTTTGATTCTCTTCACAGAAATTACTTGAGTGCTTTTGTTTCTGACGATTATAGGAATATTTTCAGACACACATTCGTGATTGAAAAGTATTCCGTTGCAGGCAAAAATTCCGTAAGCATTCCTGTAAAGTCTTGTCAGATGATAAGAAGCAAGCTTAGCAATGCCATAAGGGCTTTGGGGGAGCATTGGCGTTTCCTCATTCTGGGGAGGCGGGGAAATTCCAAACATCTCTGAAGATGAAGCCTGATAAAACTTACAGCGGGATTTATTCCTCCTCAGATACTCAAGAATATTGAGCACTCCGAGAGTATTAATGCTGATAGTAGTATGAGGATTGTCAAAGCTTATCCCCACGTGGCTCTGGGCAGCAATATTATAAATTTCGTCTGGCTTGAACTCATCAAGAACAGCATTTACGCTTGCAGGGTCAGTCAAATCAGCATATTTAACAATGAAAGGATTATTCTCATCCCCGCTGCCGAAACCATACTTCTTCAGCAGGTGTTCAAAACGAGATGTGTTCGGATAGCTGGCCCTCCTGATAATTCCCCTGACAAGATACCCTTTTTCCAGCAGGAATTCTGCCAGATAAGAGCCGTCCTGGCCGCCAATTCCTGTAATAAATGCAACTTTCTTTTGCATGAACTATTTTAAAGAATCAGCTATATAAAGATTATTATGATGGGCGTATCTCTGATACAGCCACAATTTAGCAAGAAGATTTAAAGAATCAATTAATAATGTAAATTCGCTTAATAGGCATGACTAAGCTTTGGTTAGCATTTGTTAGCAATTACCCTCGATTAAACTGACTATAAACATAGTATCTGATTAATAATAGAATTGCCTCTAATGGCTATATCATTCTTATGCTATTATAATAACTATCCATCGGAGATACTCGATGAAGAGTATTAAGTAAAAGTGATCTAATATTTGTTAGCAGACCTAAACAAAACAAATTGAAGTAAGAGCTCAGCGTGGTCAGAAAGTGTCAGCAATGAAGAATGTTGAGTCTCGAGCTTTTAGCTTTTAGAGAGGTTGGACGTTGTATTTTTATAGTAGTAAAGAACCAAAACATTTATAAATACACTATTAATTATTAATTGTATGACAATCAAAAAAACTTTGGCAGATATTGTTTTAACCGGAGCATTAGCTTTAGTTGGAGTGGGGTGTTCTCATCACCCACAATACCAAGAGGGAAAAGTAACAAAAGAGAGCGGAACAGTTGTTAATATTGTAGAATCAAGTGGAGCTCTTTTTGGAAATGAATCTGTAAAATTTGGAAATCCAAATTATGTTCTAACTGTCGAAACAGACCAAGGAAAGTATACAATTAATGTAGAAGGAAGATATTCTAAACCACTTGCTGCTTTGGCAGAAGCAATTGAAGTTGGAGATAGAATAAAATTCAAGACAAATCATTGGGGTGGTAAAGACAGAGATTACTTTTCAAGAGACAGAATTGGAAGTGTTCCGAGTGATGAGATAGAATTACTTGGAAAATAAAAAATGCCTGCTCTATTTTATTAATTCTTCAAAATTGAAAATTTGACTATCTTTTAGCTTGTTCTCTTATTGAAACTAATGCATGTTATATTCCCCGAGGGGCTAAAATTTAGTGCAACGATGCCAAAGGCAAAATTTTAGAGTCGTCGCGTGTATAGTTAAAAATGGGGGTTGCCGCCGATTTTGAAATTATCAATAAAATGTCAACAAGTACTTGATGAGCTGAAATTACTAATTAAGCCCCTTGAGGTAGGGGCGGATTATATTGTAAATCTTCCTTGGCTTCCACATCTTCTTTTCAAAGAATAATTGCACTACAGGAAGCAAGCCGGCATAAGTCCAGTTGACAAATAATATTCTATTCCTTTGATGCTTAAGCCATTTAGGAGTCTGCTCCAAAAACTGGGGGGTCTTGGGATTAGTAAGCCAGTAAGAATCATCAATTAATCCTCTTGATTTGGTCAGGCTATAAATCCTGGTGCCGGGGTAGATCTCAAGAATTCTTGCGGCAGTCAAAATCAGGGGCTTTTTAGATACTTTAATAACCCTCTTGATGAGAGCAATAGTTTCATCAACAGTTCCCTTATTCTCATTTGGAAGGCCAAGAATGATGAACATCTCCGGAGTAATATTAGAATTCTCATAAACTATCTTGAATGCATTAAAAATCTGCTCAACGGTCTGATTCTTGCCCATCTCTCCAAGAAGCCTTACAGACCCCGTCTCCACGCCAAAGCTAATCATGATGCACCCTGCTTTCTCCATCCACTGAATCATTTCAACAGAAACCGGGTGGACTCTCCCTGAGCATCTCCACCTTACATTAATATTTCTATTAATCATCTCCTTGCATATCTCAATAACCCTTTTATTATCCAGAGTAAATGTATCATCCATGAATCTTATTTCATTAATCTTGGGAAATTTTTTGATAACGAACTCAATTTCGTCAACAACATTTTTTGGAGTTCTGAACCTCCACCTCCTCCCCCAATGCACTGAAGCAGAGCAGAAGTTGCAATTGCTGGGACAGCCGCGGGAAGTAAAAAAGTAAGCTTTTGTGCTGTCTGGATTCAGGAAAGAATCATGCTTCATGAAAGGTATCTGATTAATATCTTTAATCTGTTCCCTCGGGGGATTAATTACAACTTCGCCTTTCTTGTTTTTGTAAGCAATTCCCTTAATATCTGTTATTGGCTTACCCTGAGAATAATGATTAAGAAGCTCTTCAAAAGTTTCCTCTCCCTCATGCAGAACTATGACATCAGCATTATGATTTATCAGGAAATGTTGAGGGTATATTGTTGGATGAACTCCTCCAAGAATGACTTTTATTTCGGGTTTTATTCTTTTAATGAGGTCTACTGACTTATAAGCAGCCATGCGGTTCATAGTAACGCAGTTTATCCCTATAACTGAAGGATTCTCCTTCCGAATAATATCAATAATCTGGCTTTTTGTATTCTCCCAGTTTGAGCAATAACAGTCCCTGACTATCGGAATCCAGCCAGCTTTTTCCGCATAAGCGGCCAGGAAGCCCAATGCAAGAGAGTAAGATACGAGAGAAGGATCAAGATCATCTTCTGAATTTGGGCTGAACAAAAAGACTTTCTTTTCCATGCTCAAGAGCTGTTATTTGATATATTTAAAGATTTATGCAGCGGCTTATTCAAGAGCTGTTATTTGATATATTTAAAGATTTATGCAACGGCTTATAATCGCGCAGTTTTCTCTTTACAGCCCCTAAAACTTCAAGGTCATTGCTGTCTAAGCAGCCTGAGAAGTAAATCATAGCTGCATAAGCAATTAAAAAGACTATGAAAGAAACCAGAATAGCAATTAAACTCAGATCAAAGAAGGATTTAATAATCAGTGCAGGAACAAGCAGAATTAAAGATACTATCAATATCCTGAACATTTTTCGCCTAAAGGGGAGTATGCCCGTGTATTTTCTGGCCTGCATAGTAACTATCAATGTAAGAAGAAAGAACGACAAGAGTGTTGAGAAAGCAGTGCCGTTCATGCCATACTTCGGAGCTAAGAGAATGTTTAAAACAAGGTTAAACACCGCAATGATGCTGAAGTTCAGCAGGATTAGCTTTGACTTGCCTGCCATTGACAGGAGGCTGTTGGAGATAGTAAAGCTGGTGCCAATAAGAGCCCCAAGAGACAGCATCCTCAGGACATTTACTGCCGGCAGGTATTCGCTGCCGAAAAGAACATTAATGAGCACCTCCGGAAAGAAAGCCGTCAGATAAAACAGGGGAAGGTTTATGATGAATATCCACTTGCCAATCTGCTTGCTAATCTCCCTAATCAGCGGGAAGTTCTTTCTTGAATATTCAAAACTGATCATGGGAAAAAAGAGCTGCATAAACAATTCCGGGGCTATTCCTAAAAGCGATGCCAGAGGTATGGCAACATTATATATCCCCACATCAAAAGCCGACTTAAAATATCCTAAAACCAAAGAATCCGTCCAATAGAAGATATTTGAGATAACCCCTACAAAGATGAAGGGCCATGAATAAGAAAAAAGCTCTCTGGAAATCTGCCCTTTCTGTTTTTTTGAAATAAAGCGCTTTATGAAAACGCCCGGCAGTTTATACTTACAGAGAAAAAAAGCAAGCAACAGCAGAAGAACCGCGCTCAGGAAAAAAGAGGCGATTATTGGATTAAATTTCAAGCCGATAAAAACAAATAAAACAAGGAAAAATACTTTGGTGAAGTTCTGGAAAATATTCATCGAAAACGAATAAAGTTTTACTTTCTCGTGTGCCCGGAGAATATAGAGCAGGACATTTGACAGAACACTGACGGGTATTAAAAAGCTGAACACTTTTAAGTATATCAGAATGCCCTGATTATGAACTATCTTCTCTGCAATCATCCCTGAAGTTAAATAAAGGATAATGCCTGCCAAAATCCCTGAAACAAGGGTCGTTGCAAGAGAAAACTTGATAATGAAATTTATTTTTCCCAGCTGCTTCTTCCCTCTATAAAAAGAGATAAACCTTAAAACCCCGTCAGACAGGCCCAATGAAGAGGCTGCGATAAACAGGATAAAAAGTATGACCGCCAGAGAAAAAAGGCCGTATTCTTCTGCGCCAAAATATCTTGCTATAACTATTCTGTATATATAATTGAAGAGCTTTGATAAAAGGAGTCCTATTAAGACAACAAGAGAACTCTTTGCAAGAAATTTCAGAGAAGTGCTTAGTTTTTTACCATCATTCTTCAGCATAATTCACTAGTAGGATTTTATGTTTTTAAACTCTTCCAAGAAAGGAGAGAAATTTGATTAGCATGCATCAATCTTCCCTGATTTCTGTGAAAGATATTCGCAGCAAATATTAATCTTCCCTGATTTCTGTGAAAGATATTCGCAGCAATCATTAATCTTCCCTGATTTCTGTGAAGAATTTATCACTCTATGCCATAAAAGCTTTTAAATCCTTAAGACCTAAGAGTGTCATGCCTGAAGCAAATCTTAAAGCATACGAGAAAATAGCAAAGTTTGACTCAACTTTAGTTGAGAATATGGATATCCTGTCAACAATGGATAATTATTACAAATGGATAGGAGGGTTGATGAGGAAGTATGCCGGCAAAAGAATTCTTGACTTTGGCTGCGGCAATGGCAATTTATCTGCCTTCTTCCTGGACAAAGAACTTCTTGTGGGCCTCGATTATTCCGAGGATTATATAAGAAGATTCAATGAGCGGTTTAAAGGCAAGCCCAACGTAAAATCAATTCTCATGGATGCTACGGATAAGAAAGCTGCAGATGCTATAAAAAAATACAAGTTTGATACAATTATTACAATGAACACCTTGGAGCACATAAAGAATGACCAGCCCGCCTTTGACAATGCTTACAGGATTTTAGAGAAGGGTGGAAAATTCCTGATAATTGTTCCTGCAATGGGCTTTCTCTACTCAATTCTTGACTATGAAGGTGGGCATTTTAGGAGGTATACAACATCAGAAATATCACAAAGAATAAAGAAAGCCGGCTTTAAGATAAAAAGACTGCATTACTTCAATCTTCCAGGGGCTCTTGGATGGTATGTAATAAATGTCCTGATGAAGAAGAGAATTTACTCCAAGGGAACTTTTGGGCTCTATAACTCTTTAGTGCCTGTTTTCAAGCTCTGCGAGACAATAGTAAGGCCCCCCTTCGGCCTGAGTGTTTTTTGCGTTGCTGAGAAAGTTTAAGTGATTAGCTAAATTCCGCACTAAGTTTTGATATAACTATTATCAATAGCATTTATGCTCATTATAAACGGCATTCTTAACATTAATTAGCTACATGTCAGATAATTGCATGCAACTTATGTTAATGTTTTACAGCTTATCAGTTAATTATTATTGGTTTTAAGGTAACTTATTGGTGCTTATCAGTTAATTATTATTGGTTTTAAGGTAACTTATTGGTGCTAAATTGCATCAATCACCAAGTTTAATAATAGCTATTTCTTTTATCTTCTATAATACTTTTTGTAAAGAACAGAATGGCTGAAGAAAATAGCAACAAAAAAGAGAATGATTCTCTTGGCAGCGTAATAGACTGGGCGTTCAATAACAAAACTCTTGTTATCATTCTTTTAATATTCCTGCTCGGGATTGTCCTGAGATATTTTGCAGCCGTAGGAGTTGAGCCAAACGCTGACGAGATGGTTCATGGACCCCATGCGTCAGGCATTATTCAGGCAGGAGTTATAGGAAGGGTTTGGCAGTCGGTCCTTTGGTCTTACATGACTGACTTATTTCAGATTATTCTCGGGATAAGCATGTTCAGCACGAGATTCCTTTCCTTTCTTTTTGGCAGCCTCACAATAATTTTAGTATTTCTTATTGCAAAGGAGCTGTTTAACAGCAACAAAACAGCTATTATAGCATCATTCCTTCTGGCAATATCATCCTACCATGTGATTTATACAATGATAGAAATGGATATTCCCGCAATTTTCTTCATCCTTCTTGCAGCATTTACATTTATCAGAGAATTAAAATCCAGCGGAAAAATGTCCAAGATGTCCGCAGTTCTTCTTGGAGTTGCAGCATTAATTAAGACTCTAACGCTGTTCTTTATTCCGGTATTCCTGATTGGTTATTGGATGCACAGGAAGAAGCTTTTCAGGAAAGAAGAGATTATTAATGTAGCTAAATTTGTATTAATAATTCTTCTCGTTTTCTCCCCAGTAATCGTCCATAACTACCTTTGGTACAAGGATTCAGGGATGGTTGACGCTTACCTTGCGCAGTACTTTGATGTTGGCAAGTCAAGAGAGGTTTACAGCACAATTCAGGGAATTAACCAGGGATTCAAAGTTGGCGAATTGATTAAGGGGAGCTGGGAGATATCAAAATACTATTTAAAGACAGACCCTTTAAACCTGATTGCAGGACTCATAGCTTTGTTGTTCTTTGTTTACAGAAAAAAGAGGTTATCTGTCTTTTTCCTTTTGTTTCAAATGATACCTTTCCTGCTGTTAGTGTATACTAACAGGCTTACAACGCATTTTGCTATTTTTTCACCAATATTCGCTGTTTACTCGGCAGGATTAATTGGCTGGCTGTCAGATAAATATTCTTCTAAAGTAAAGCCAAAGACGCTCATCTCCATTATATTAATTATCTTTACTTTAACAAGCATCTACTCTGCATGGCCATACATAACCCAAAAGTCTGCTGTTGCATCCATGAGAAGCTATGTTAATGAAAACGTTGATAGTAATTCTATTGTAATAGCTGATGCAAGGATTTATCGCGGAAGAATATCATGGATGTTCCTTGACAAGCATTACCTTGAGTCAAGCTATCTTGGGGATATTTTTAATACCAATGAGCAGCTTCCCGGGCAGAATATCCCCCAGAAGATATACCTTGCAGAGTGCGTTATTGATGACTGCGGATGGGGCACTGTCGGAAAGGAGCTGAATGAATCTGTAGAGAAAATGCTTGATTCCATAAAGCCAGACATGCAGCTGGAAAAAACCATCTATGGCAGGAGAGAAGGCACACGCAGCAGCTCAGAGCCATACTTCAATATCTATTCTGCAACAATCTCTCTCAAGCCGGGAATTGTTAATGTCATAGATTCAACACACAGCTTCTTTTACTATCCTGAACGATATACCCCTAAATCACAGGTTCTTGACAATTACAGCGTTAAAGGAATTCCTGACAATTTGCTTTTTTTTATATCAAAGCTCATCATCTGGGCAAGCCTGATAATTGCACTGGCTTGCATAGTGCTCATATTCAGGATGCTTAAGAAGAGCATCAGGGAGTAGGGCATTCATTTGAGTATCTCCGATACAGCCATAAATTAGTAATAAGTAGCAATAAACCCCCGAATTTACAATTAATGTGAATATGACTTGATAATTATTAGTAAGCGTTTTATAGCACTTACCATTGATAATAATCATACTATGTCATCTTTTCAAGGTTAATTAACATGCTCTATTTCTTAATAACTGTACTTCTATTGACTATAATGCTATTCATCGGAGATACTCCACTCATGGTTAATTTCATAAGTAATGTAAAAGAATTTACCGGCTTATATATGGATTTTAGTGAGCTGTAAGGTTAGCGTCGGGTATAATTCCTGTTAGTTGCCCTTGTCAGAAGTTGGATTTTTAGTGCAACGTTCTGCAGGAAAAAATCAGAGTTTGCCCCCGAGCGTTTTTTCGTTTTCAGTTAGTTGTTAGGAAGCCCCACCTTAGTTTTTAACCGAAAAGTATTTAAATATTATGATATTCTAATATGTTATTATGAAGGAATTATACAAAATACACGCTGAATTATGTAAGACATTCTCAAATCCTACAAGATTAGAAATATTGAATCTTTTGAAAGATAAAGAAATGTCAGTAACAGAACTTATTGAAAAAACAAAATTAAGCCAAGCCAATATTTCCCAGCATTTGTCAATTATGAAGTCCAAAGGTATTGTTATATCAAATAGGAAGGGCAAGAATGTCTATTACAAACTCATAAATCCGAAAATCATCAAAGCTTTTGATATAATAAAGGAAGTGTTAAGCGAAAGATTGAGGAGTAGGATGCTCTAAAGTGAAACCATGAAAAAGACTATATTGATTTTAGCAATATTTTTGTTGAGCACTGCTGCAGTTTTGGCGCAAGAAGGCCATAATAATGAAATTGAGGAAGGCAAGAAGCTTGTGGAAAGCAAGATAAGCTGCAACAAGCTAAGTAATGAACAACTTGAGGCTATTGGGGATTATTACATGGAGCAAATGCATCCCGGAGAAGCCCATGAAATTATGGACAACATGATGGGCGGAGAAGGCTCTGAATCCTTGAAACAAGTGCATATCAACATGGCAAAAAGGATTTACTGTAATGATAATGTCTATATCAGCTATGGAATGATGGGTTCTGGAGGCATGATGAATATGATGGGTAGAGGAATGATGGGCATTTACCCAACTAGTTATGCTTATAGCAATTATGGTTATTGGAACATTTTCTGGATATTGCTTTTTGCAGCAGTCATTTTTTTAATAGTGTGGATTACTCCTAGATTTTGGATAAGAAATACTGCCTCTAAGACGCCTCTCAATATTCTGAAAAAGAGATTTATTAAAGGAGAAATAACAAAAAAAGAGTTTGAAGACATGAAAAAGGAGTTTGGGGAGTGATATTTATGGAAGAAAACAAAAATGTTTGGGTATTAGTTCTTGTTGCAGTAGCAGTACTGCTCTTATTTGGCAGTTTTGGAATGGGTAGCTACGGCATGATGGGATTTGGAATGGGATTCGGATTCCTTTTTATGCTGCTTTTTTGGGGAGTGTTAATATGGCTGGTTGTTACTCTTATCAATGCGGCTCAGTCAGGCAAGAAAGAGGAAGATTCATTAAACATACTCAAAAAAAGGTATGCATCAGGAGAAATAAAGAAGAAGCAATATGAAGAAATGAAAAAAGAACTGAAGTGAGGTATGATAATGAAAACTGATGATTTCGCATACATTGTTGAAACAAAAAAGAGTTTTGATGATGCGGTTGTTTCAGTTTTGAAGGCCGTTGAGCAAAAAGGCTGGGCATTATTTCAGATTTATGATGTAAAGGAAAGGCTGGCTGCTAAAGGATTTAGTCAAAAACCGCTAAAAATTATTGAGATATGCTCTGGAAAATATGCTAACCAATTTTTGAACAAGAATAGGCTTATCTCTCTCTGCATGCCATGTAAAATTAATGTTCTGGAGGAATACAAAAAAGTAAAAATTGTTGGAATGAAACCGACCATGATTTCTCAATTCTTTCCAGAAGTAGACAGGAAGGAAGCCGAACAAGTTGAAAAAGATGTAATTGAAATGGTGAATAATGCGAGTTAGACTAACTATGAAAATTGGCGTAATTTTGAACACAAATGATACAGAAAATTGTTGGAATTGTTTTAGATCTGGAAATGAAGCGCTGGTGAAATCCTCTGATCACCAGTCCAGATTTTAGTAAACCTTTTATACTCTGTTATTTTTTTCCTGCAATGGGCTTTGTAAAAATTGGCAGCAGCAGTGCGGAAGTTGCTGATGGCAGCGAGATTAGGGAAACCTGCGAATCATTGGGAATTTTAATAGCCTGTCAGGAGGGGGTTTGCGGAACTTGTGAAGTAAGAGTGGTTAAAGGAAAAGAAAATCTTACCCCTCCAACAGAGGCAGAAAAGGTTATGGGAATTGATTTAAAAGGCGGTAAGAGGCTTTCCTGCCAGTGCAGACTCAAGCACGGAACTGTAGAGTTAACCCAAGACTCCTTATAATTCATTCTATAATCTCTTAAGGCAAATTTTAAATATGCTCCTCTACAATTCTTCTTATGAACAAGAAGTCCCGCAGTATAAAGCTCTCGGTTGTGATGCCCGCTTACAACGAAGAAAAAACAATAAAAGAAATAATAAAAAAAGTCAAGGCAGTAAAAATTCCAAAAGAGATAATAATCATTGATGACGGCTCTAAAGACTCAACAAGAGAGATTTTGAAGGGCATTAAGGAGAGTGATATAAGAATATTTTTGAACAGGAAGAATGTGGGGAAGAGCTATTCTGTCAGGAGAGGGATTAAAGAGGCCAGAGGGGATATTATTATAATTCAGGATGCAGATTTGGAGTATGATCCGCAGGACTATTATAAACTTGTCAGGCCCATATTGGAAGGAAGCTCAAAGGTTGTTTACGGAACAAGGTTTCCAAAGACAAAGAAAATGCCTTCTTTATTGAATAAGTTCTTCATTGGAAACAGAGTTTTAACTTTTCTGGCTAATCTCCTCTACGACGCCAACATCACCGACGAGCCAACATGTTACAAGACTTTTGATGCTAAAGTTCTAAAATCCCTTGATTTAAAATCCAACCGCTTTGAATTCTGCCCCGAAGTTACTGCAAAAGTCCTCAAAAAAGGCTATAAGATTCTTGAGGTTCCAATAAGCTATCATCCAAGAACTGTCGCCGAGGGAAAGAAGATAAACTGGCGCGATGGCTTGGAAGCCGTGTGGACATTAATTAAGTACAGGATAATTGATTGATGTTTGGATTAATGTTTAGTAATATAGTTAAGCATATAATAATTGATTGATGTTTGGTAAATTTATAATAGAAATGGTCCGCTAATAGTTGCCAGTACAAGTTATAATAAATCATTGGGCAACTGAGCAATCAAGTAAACAAATCTTTAAATAAACTCTGAATTTCATGTTCTGATAATGGTTGCTAAAGAATCTACTGTTAAGAATAAAATGGTTGCTAAAGAATCTACTGTTAAGAATAAAATGGTTGCTAAAGAATCTACTGTTAAGAATAAAAAGAAAGTTGTTATTATTGGAGCAGGAATTGCGGGACTTGCTGCTGGATACTACTTTTCGCAGAATCCAGAATATGAAGTTTTCGTTGTTGAAAGGCAGGATTATGTCGGCGGATTGGCAAGGGGTTTTGACTACAAGGGATTTCATTTTGATTTTGGCCCGCACAAAATATACACTATTCTGCAGGGAATTCTTGAAGAAATGGATAAAGTTACGCCTCTCCTTAAAGTAAAAAAGAAAAACAGAATTTACCTGCGCAATAATTACTTTGAATTTCCCCTTAAAATGTCACAAATAATGACAAAGATGCCTGTCATTGCCGCAAGAGCGATGCTGGACATTGCGGGAAAATTGATAAGCAGGCGGCCAGATGATTCTTACGAGAATTACCTGACAAACAGATTTGGAAGAACTCTTTATAATCTTTCTTTTAAAGGCTATGCTGAAAAAGTATGGAACACTGAAGCAGGCAACCTTGACAGGGAGCTTGCTATAAGAAGAGTTGCAGTTTCCAACATCTTCCAACTCATTAAAGGAGCAGTTTTTGGCGACAGCTCCAAGTTTTCAGCCCAGTTTTTTCATTATCCTCCCCATGGGATGAAGCAGATTGCTGAAGACTTAGTTAAGAATATAGAAAAAAATGGCGGGCAGGTCCTTCTGGAAACAGAAATTTCAGAGATTAATGTAACAGATAAAAAAATAAATTACGTAAAAATAAAGAAAGTAAAGCTCAAGCCGGACTATGTTATATCTACCATCTACCTTGATTATCTTCTTGGCATAGTTAAAGATAATGGTTCAGAGTATTCAAGGGCTAGAGAAGCAACACTTAATTTAACTTACCGTCCTGTCAGCATAATTTACATTATTTTAAATAAAGAGCGCGCAATGGAAGACTGCTGGGTGTTCTTTCCTGAAAAGGAATTCCTGTTTCAAAGAGTAAGCGAGCAGAAAGCTTTCTCTAAACTGACATGTCCTCCGGGAAAAACAGGATTGATGGTTGAAACTACAAAAGAGCCGACTAAGGAGAATATAGATTTAATTTTTAAGCAGCTGGAAGAAGCAGGAATATTAAAAAGCAGGAAAGAAATTCAGGAGTATATTGTTAAAACAGGCCCAAGAGTATACCCTGTTTATCTAAGGGGCTTTTTAGAGCCTTTAAATGCAGTATTAAATTACTGCGATTCGATAAAAGGATTGTACACAATCGGGAGGCCGGGAAGGTTTAATTACAACAATACAGACCATTCATGGGACATGGCTCTCCGCACTTATGAGCATATAATCAGCGGGGAGAATCCGGAGAATTGGAATAAGCTAAAGGAAAGGTTTGATAGTTACAGGATTGTTGATTAAGGTTCTGGGGGATTATAGCAATAACAGACCAATAAGTTACCTTAGAATCTGTCATTATAGGCATAGGTTAGGTTGTTTTGCCCTTAACAAGTTGCCTATAACTAAACCTATGCGGATAGACTGTTAGAACCAAGAATAATTAACTGATAACTGTAAAACACAGACATAAGCCGCATGCAAGTGTCCGACATATTAATTAATATTAAGATAGTTGTTTATAGTGAGCATAAAAGCTATTAATAATAGTTATATCAAAACTTAGTGTGAATTTACACTGCTCACCAAATTCTGAACTGCACCATTATTTTATGATTATTGCAGATTTGTTTAATAATTATCATGGCTATCAAAGTTTAATAATCAATTATAACGTAAAACATATTTGTTTAATAATTATCATGGCTATCAAATTTTACTAATCCCCTTATCAAACATACTTGTAATAGTCTTTCTTAGAAAATCTTTTTCTCATAAATCTCTGCAGAGCAAAGTAATCTCTCTGGCCTAAAACACCAAGCCTCTTCATGTCTATGAAATCCAAAAAGATATGGAATAAAAAACCTATTAAAATCCACAGGAAGAGTTCATATCTTAAAGAAAGGATAGCAGCAAGAATTACTGCTTCACCAATATGGAAGTAAAGAAGGGGCATCTTCACCCCTTTCTTATGCGTCAGGCCATACTTCCTCCTTATTTCCATGTAATAATTCAGGGCATTTCTCAAACTTATATCTCTCTTCCTGAAAACATAGACAAGATAATGATCGCCATCTATGAAAAAAGTTGAAGCAAGGATTACAATAGCTCCAACTAAAGTAATCTGCGGAAAAACGGCAAGCAGGACAGATGCAAAAATAGCTCCATAGAGAAGGTGGTATTTCGGAAGCATTTTAAAATTGAACTTGTGTTTATGACTCCATCTTTTTTATTATGTCTGCAAAGGCCGGCCTCGTTATCAAAATTCCTATGCTGATGCTGACAATTGTTGTGAACGCAAATCCTTTCAGAAGGCCGGCACCAGTCCAGAACAGAGGTATCATGGCAACAACAATCGTTGAGAAAGCAGCAAAAATTACGAATAAAGCACTCCTAATCCTTTCTTTAATGCTCCTTTGGCCCCGGCTTGTCGATTCTGCAAGAATAATTATCTGGTCATTGACACCAGTACCAATTCCGGCGATTATTCCGGCAATGCTCGGAGCATCAAGGTTCCAGCCAATAAGAGCAGCAACGCCAAGAGTTATGAAAGCCTCGGAAAACATCGTAAGAATAACTGACAGAGTAATTTTAATCTTTCTATATCTTATGAATATGATTAAAGAAACTATCGCGAAGACCATCAACCCCAAGAGAAGAATATTCTTTGTGAATTCATGACCAAGATTTGGCGAAAGACTGTCAAGTTTTACAATATTTATTTTATAAGGAAGACTTCCGGTAATCATTATAGTCTGAAGCTTGTTCATTGACTCGGTAGCTGACTGGAATGCTTCCTCCTGATTAGCACCAACGCCGGAACCCTGAACGCTGATTTCGGTTGTTACCTGGCCTTTCAATCCTTCACTTATCAATAAAGAATCAGTAAGGACATCATCAATTAATAAGTCGAGCTTCTTATCAAGATATCTTCCCCCCTGGCCAGGATCCAGCTTGAGTTTAGATGTAATGTTGGCATGCCTCTGAGCAGCTTCAGGAGAGAGATATACCACGAATGCGAATTGACAAACAGTAGTACCATCTGGTTGAGGACTGCAAGACCTGATTCCGGAACAAGTAGCATCAAAACGGCAGACCTCCTTTATATCCTCCTCACCCCCCCTAAACACAGTATCATTACCAATCTTGGCCTCAAACTTCCCCTGCTTAGCAACTAGGTCCCTGATATCCGAAGGAGTAGCCCCCGCAATTTCAATAAGCATGTATTTATTTCCAGAAATATCAGTAACCGGCCTTATGGTCACATCACTAAGACCAAAAATGTTCAATCTGTTGCTTGTAACATCAATCAAATCAGTCAATTCCTGATTGGAAAGAACCCCTTCGGGCTGAACAAGAGCCCTCGCTCCGCCCAGAAGATCCAAACCCATTTTAAGCTTAGTTTTAGGCTTGTCACCAATAGTGATGTTAGGCTCACTGGCACTAAAAATGATGAATGCCCCTTTATCAGTATTAACAGAAACTTTCTTCTCAAAACTATCATTAAAAATTTCCCTTAGAACATCAGAATAATCTGCCATGTTGGATATAAGGGCTCCATTAACAGACTTGATAATCATGCCAGGACGAAGACCCTCATCATAGGAAGAAGAGTTTTTCTCAACACTCTTAATAATCACCCCATCAGAAAAGCTGGGAGAAATTGCCAATAAAGACAGGGCAAGAGCAATGATCAGAATCCAAACTCTAAGAGAAAATTTTATCATATCATCCCCTTCCTTTGGCAGTACCATTTAATTATGCCTGAATTAGTAAGCCATGTATTGAACAAGTCAGCAACTAATCCAATGGAAACAACGAGAAAGATCTGCCTGAAAGCATCGGGAAGGCCTGTAATCAGTAAGAATGCAGGAAGGACAGCCGCAAGAGCTGTAAGGGTCATGAAGGATCCTGTCCTGAAAGCATCATAAATTCTGGAGTTAATGCTTCCGGAACCTCTCAGGGCTTTATTAGTAAGCAATATATCCGTATCAACACTATAACCAATGAGCATCAGGAAAGCGACAAGTCCGGGAGCAGAAACCCTAATGCCAAGAATATCAATAACTGCGGCAGTCAACACTAAGTCAGAAAAAGCGGCAAAAATAACAGCTATGCTTGGGACGCTGTTAAAGATGTAAACCAGCAATAAAAAGACTAAAAGAACATAAATCAAAAAATAGGTGGGATAAATTATTGAGACTACAGCAAAAACAATACCAAGAAGCAGAATAAGATAATTCTGCTTCTTCTTCTCAAGTTTCAGCAAGCAGTAAACCAAAGAACCTGTAACAACAAGGATAACAAAAATCATCAAGCCAGAACTAAGGGGAAAAGTCAGCCTTATAGCAAGAACAGATAATAAAAGGGCAAGAGATTTAAAGAACCTGCTGGTGCCAAAAATCATGAAGACAACAAGACCCATGAGGATGAAGGATAATAGAACAACTCTTAAAAGCTCAGAATAAAAAGAATTACTGATTGATGGCCCGCTAAATTCTATACTTGAATTCTCAGAAGTTAACTCATAACCAAGAGCTTCTTTGATAAGTGGTTTCAGCTCTTCAGGACTAAGAGAAGATTCAAGAACAAGAGCCAGGGGAGAGCTAGTCCTGATATCGGTCAGTCTTCTGAAATTAGCATCAGGAATCTTTGAACTGAGAAGGAACTCGGCATCAGAGAGATCAGAAAGGGTTGAAGGATCAGTAAGAGTGATAGTAGTTCCTCCTGACAGAGAAACATCCTTAGCGATAAAACTGCCGTTCTGAGAATAAAAGCCAGCAAGATATACAAGAGAGCTAATTACCAGAACAACAGGAATCAGCGCTAAGAGCAGGTAATACTTATCATACAATTTTGATAATTTTTCCTTGTCCATTTCTTATCTTTTATGCATCGGCGGGGATTTGAACCCCGGTCATCAGCTTGGAAGGCTGAGATACTAACCACTATACGACCGATGCTTTATAATTTATTTGATTTAAGAGAGTTTTAAATGTTTCTTGTTATAGGTTTAAAACTCTCTCGAGGAGTTTTAAAGATAATCGAAAATCCTGTCGTAATTCAAAAACGCACTCGGCAGGATTTGAACCTGCGACCTAAAGGTTAGGAACCTTTCGCTCTAATCCAAGCTGAGCTACGAGTGCATGAATTAAACAAGAGAGTTTGTATTTTAAAAGTATCTTTTATGTAGAAAGAAGTTTAACCTCTCTTTTCCCAAGTACCAGCAGAATCACCCTTTAGAAGCCTATCCAGCATTCCTAATTCTTCATAGATTCCTTCAATCAAGTCATAACTCTTTGCTTCTTCTAATGTAACCCAAGCATACTCTGTAAGTGCTGAGCAGAGTTTTATTTCTCCATCATCATAATCAGCAAAAAGGCTGACTATTATTGTGGGAATGCTATCTGAACGAATATAAGAAAGGCTTGTCAAATAACCAAGATTCTTAATTTTCAGTCCGACTTCCTCCATGACCTCTCTTTTTAACAATTCTTCAAAGATATTGTACCAATGAGAGGAAGTGTCCTTTGGCCTATTTAGATAATCTTTTAATTCTAATTTTCCTCCTGGAACAGTCCATTGATTTGGGAACGCCTTCTCTGTTGGTGCTCTTTTAGTAATTAGGAATTTTCCATCTTTTATGATTATTCCAGTTACAACAATATAGTGTGCTTTTTGTGAGTCATACATTTTCCAAGATGCAGGAGGAAGGATTTGAACCTCCGAACCTACTAAAGGACGGGATCTTGAGTCCCGCGCGTTTGACCACTTCGCTACTCCTGCTTCAACTTCCCTAAAATATTGCATAACACAAGCTTTAAATACCTTTAAGTTTCCCTAATCCAGAAGACGGCCATAGTAACCTGGAAATACCCGAACTCATCCCGAACTCGGAAGTCAAGCAGGTTACGCCTACTGTGTTAGTCTCCCACAAGAGGCGAAGCTTGGGTGCTGTCTTCGTCATTCTTTAATTTTGAGCACCCAAGGTTTTTATAAGTGAAGATATTTAGTCTTTCATGCCCAAAAACCGCGAAGAAATAAAGAACGAGGTTGACAAGTTCTTTGAAAATCTTAAAGATAAAACACCTGAACAGATAAGAAAGATCAAGAAGAAAGCTATGTCAATTAATTTTAAACTTGGAAAGCTTAAAAGAAGGTTCTGCCAGAAGTGCTATCGCATCTATAACTTTAATGATAAGATAAGAATAAAAAATAATCTGAAAGTAATTGTGTGCAGTAATTGTGGAACGAAGAGAAGATGGGCAATAAAATAACCAATATTTTATATGTCAACTAATTTTGCAGAATTAATTATCACTAATACAAATCATACAACATAGTATAATCTGAGCGTTTTGCAGAATTAATTATCACTAATACAAATCATGCAACTTATTATAATCTGAGCGTTTTGCAGAATTAATTATCACTAATACAAATCATGCAACTTATTATAATCTGAGCGGATTACACATATTAGGTTGATTATGGAGCTTATCAGATAAGGATTTTTTAACTCTTCTTAAACATCAAAAATTTTCAATTTTCGTGGCTCAAAAAATCAAATCTTCAAGATTTTTTGAATTTAGAAATCTCCTCAATCAAATCAACCTGACCCATGAAAGCGGAGCGGCAGCAATATCTCTTGAGTCCAAGATCATCAAGAACGTCCCGCGCAGATTCTCCATTGGCAGTACGCTGTTTAAACTTTTCGTACAAGTGCGCAATGGGTTTGCCGCAGCTCATACAACGGATGACTATGATCATATATTCTTCATAAAAAGCATATTTTTAAAGCTTTCCTCTCATGATAATCTTATGAATAACAGAGAATTAATCCGCCTGGAAAACGTCGCGAAGTATTATGAGATGGGAGAGGCTATCGTCAAAGCAATAGATGGCATTAATCTTGAAATTAACAAGGGTGATTTTGTGGCGATAATGGGTCCGAGCGGAAGCGGGAAATCAAGTGCTATGAATTTAGTAGGAAGCCTGGACCTGGCGACGAAGGGAGATATTTATCTTGATGGGCTCAATATAGAACATCTTCCGGAATCAGACCTCGCGCAGATAAGGGGGAGAAAAATAGGATTTATTTTCCAGCAGTTCAATCTCGTGCCGAATCTGACAGCAAGGGAAAACATAATGCTCCCGATGCTCTTCCAGGACATTGATGAGAGTGAAAGAGAGGCCAGGGCTGATGAGCTGCTAGAATTAGTGGAATTATCTGACAGAGCAAACCACTATCCCGGCCAGCTTTCCGGAGGGCAGCAGCAGAGAGTTGCAATAGCAAGAGCCCTTGCTAATAATCCTGATGTAATACTGGCCGACGAGCCTACGGGAAACCTTGATACAAAGACCGGAGAAAAAATAATGAAATTTCTGGAAGAATTAAACAAAAAAGGAAAGACAATAATAATGGTAACCCATGATGCTGAACTGGCAAAGAAGCATGCAAGGACAATCTATCACGTCAAGGATGGAAGAGTGGAGAGAATAACAAAATCAAGGAAGAAAAAGTAATCTGTCAAATTCTTAAAAAGTTTTGACAATTAGCTGTTTTCAGCATTAGATATTCCGCAGATTATTTATCCACAACAATGTTCTGGCAGCCAAAACTATTCCAAACAGAGAGCCGTCGTCATTGTCGAGGTTCCTGTTGTTGCAATTGAAATCAGACCTGTTGTCATCAGCAAGCCTGTTGAGCCAAGACACAGTGTAGCCAGTTTACCTCATGAAATTTCTTTCATGCCGAGAATCTTGCCCGTACAGAGCAGAATTTAATCTGCACACTGAAGCTTCATACTTCAAGAAGGTCACTCATCAAAAATGTTAATTTTTGAATGTGCTCAAAATTATTTTAATTTTGACATCTTGAGTCCTCGAAAACTTTTGTTTTCTCAGTTTCGCTCTGCGCACTCTTAGTTTCTTCATCGCTACTCAATGTCGCTTCTGAATTTTATGGCGTAAAATGAAGTTAAATATGCCCTAGTAAACCGGCGTGTAGTTCTGGCTGCGCCAGAACTCAATTAGACAGAGATATACTTTAAAAAATATCACTTTTCAAATTTTGCCCTTAATCCTCTTTCAAAATCTTTCCAGTCTCTTGAATGAACAAAGGGCCTTGAATATTTAAGCATGTCTGACAAATTCGGAGAAATGATTCTTCTTTGTTCAGCATGTTCATGCTGTTCAGAAATTTTTTGTGTGCCTTCGGCACTTTCATATACCCCAAACAGAGAGCCGCCGCCATTGCCGAGGAACCTGTCGTCGCAATAGAAATCAGACCTGCCGTCATCAGCAAGCCTGCCAAGCCAAAATCCTCTTGATTTATCCTTCCCATCTATATCCTGCATACGGACTCTTGATTCCTTAACTCCTGCATTTTTTCTCAACCATGACCCATACTTATTCGCTCCTGCCTTGCTTTCTGCAAGAAATACAATTGTATCATCATCTCCAAAGCAGTCAGCCGGAACATCATGGGTCTTCATCTGCCCAAAATCTGCAACCCGTCTTTTATGAATTGGTTTTTGTGCATCTCTTTCCGCAGCTTCAGCAAGAACTTCTGATGCAGGATTTCCATTAATTAAAACTCCTTCTAAATAAAACTCTCCTATTCTCGTGGATTCTACTGCCTGTTCAGCGCAATCAATTAATGGATTAAATTCTGCCCTTGTTCCGAGAATTCTTCCGCCAACTTCATTAAAGCTTGCATTATACCATGCTCCCTCTGTAGAAATATCCGCTTCAATTCCCTGCCGCATTCTTTCCTGCATACCCTGCGCAGGTGTTGCAAAGGCTTGCTTTGTTTTAGCTCTGGCTAATTTTCCTAGAGCAACTGCAAAATTTCCCCTGTGCCTTTTATAAATTTCCATGTTTTTTCTATGAGGGAGGAGTATTTAAACTTTGTCCTAACTTTTAAATGACTATTACATAAGGTTTTTAAAGCTGGCCAAATTGGGAGTTATATGGATGGCATGGATGGCATGAATGGCAGGAATATCAAAGTAGCTCTTGCACTATTATCAATCACAGCTATAATAATAGTATTGGCAAGTGCAGGTTATGCTTCTGCTCTTACTATAAAATCAGTGGATTATTCTACTTTAACTCCGGGAAGCCAGAGCGCCCTGACAATTAAAGTGGATAATGATTTCTCAAGAGACGTTAAAGATGTTTCTTTGTCAGTCAATACTGCGGGAACTCCTTTTTCAGTCATTGGAAGCTCGCAGGATTCTGCCGATGAGATAAATGAAGATGATGATGAAACATTCACATTTGAAATAAAGGCTTCAGGCTCCGCAAAGCCGGGGGATTATGTTATTCCTTATATCATTAAATATGAATTGGAGAATGTGACAAAAACTGAAAATGGAAATATAGGGATAACAATAAGGGGAAATCCTTCACTTGAATACTCTGCTTCAATTGAAAGGCCCGTTATTAACGAACAGACAAGAATAAATCTCAAAATAATTAATAAGGGATTTGCTGATGCAAGATTTGTCTCAGTGAAATTAACTCCGCAGGGTTACACTCTTCTTTCAGATGAAGAAGTTTATATAGGGAGTGTTGATTCAGATGATTTTGAAACTGCGGGCTTTGATGTTTACCTGAACAGCCTTTCTCCTGTCATGAACGCTGCAGTAGAATACAGGGACTTTGATAACAAGAAAATAGTTGAGAATATACAGATACTCTTAACAGTATATAGCAGAGAAAGAGCAGTTGAGCTGGGGATAATAAAAGAGAGCAATACGGGAATAATAATTTTATTAATTGCACTGGTTATAATTTTATGGAGCGTCTGGAGAATTATAAAAAAGAGAAGAGCGAGAAAGAAGATGATGAGCAGGGGGTGATGAGCCCATGATTAAAAATTTTCGGATTTCTAAATTTTTAAGCCAAAAAATTCAAATCCTGGAAGAATTTTTATGATTAAAAATTATTTCTCTCTTGCGATGAGCGACCTAAGGCACAGAGGATTGAGGAGCTGGCTGACCCTGCTTGGAATTTTTATAGGCATTGCGGCAGTTGTTTCCTTAATTACTCTCGGAAGCGGGCTTGAGAGAGCGATAACGGGGCAGTTTGGAGGGCTTTCATTGGATGTTCTGACAATACAGAATAAGCAGACTGGCTTCGCCCCACCGGGAAGCGCAGTTGTTGAGAAGTTGAATAATAATGATTTGAAGATTATAGAAGAAGTTTCAGGAGTAAGGAATACAATCACGCGACTGATAAGAGTCACAAGCGTTGAATATAACAAAGTATCAAGATTTGTTTATGTTGGAGACTTGCCGCAGGATGAAGAAGATGCGGATGTCGTATATGATGTAATAGACGCAAGGATTGGCGAAGGCAGGCTTCTAAGAAATGATGACAAAAGTAAGATAATGCTCGGCTCGGAGATAGCTAAGGAAAATATTTTTGAAAAGAAGATAAGGGTTGGAAGCAAGCTCAGGATTAACGGAAGGAATTTTGAAGTCATCGGAATCCTCGAGCCTGCGAGCACCTTCGCAGTCAATGGAGCAATATTAATGCCAAACAGGGACATGAAGGAAACTCTTGGTATAGGAGATGAATATGACCTCATTGTCGCAAAAGTCCATGAAGAGGATAATATTGAAAAGGTAGCTTCTGAAATTGAAAAAAAGATGAGAAAGGACAGGAACGAAAAATTTGGAGAGGAGAGCTTCAGCGTTGAAACTCCTCTTCAGGCCCTGGAATCTGTAAGCACTATCCTTGACATAGTAAATATAATCGTGGTGGGGATAGGGGCGATATCTCTCTTTGTCGGAGGAATAGGAATAGCAAATACAATGTTTACTTCAGTGCTTGAAAGAACAAAGGATATTGGAGTGATGAAGGCTGTTGGGGCTAAGAATAAAGACATTATGATGATTTTCCTCATTGAAGCAGGATTGTTCGGGCTTATAGGAGGAGTAGTGGGAGCAGTGATTGGTATTGGAGCAGCTCTCGGAGTTTCTGCAATGGCAAACCGGGCTTTGGGGGTAGAGCTTCTTGCGGCAGAAATATCCTATCCCCTGCTTATAGGAGCAGTGGTATTTTCGTTCTTCATAGGAGTATTATCCGGAATAACTCCTGCGAGAAGGGCAAGCAGACTAAATGTGGTTGAAGCTTTAAGAAAATAAAGAGAATGAACAAAGATAAAAAATGAGATAAAGGAAAGCAAAATGATGAGAGACTATATGTTACTGGCGTTAAAGAATCTGAAGAGGCGGAAGCTTAGGACTGCCCTCGCTATAATAGGAATTTTTGTTTCTGTTGCGACAATCTTCATGCTTATCAGTTTATCATTGGGGCTGCAAAACGCCGTTGAGGAGCAATTTAAATCTCTTGGGACGGACAAATTCTTCATTCAGCCAGGAACAGGCTTTTTAGGACCTCCGGGAAGCGTCGGGGGAGTGATTCTTACAGATGAAGATGTAAGAGTTATAGAAAATGTGAAAGGAGTAAGAGATGTTCTTCCTGCAGTCGTTGGAAATGCAAGGGTGGAATTTAATGACAATGTAAGATACATGATGGTCTGGGGAATGAAGACTGAAACAGAACTGTATATTGAAATGGGAAATTACAAGATAGATGAGGGAAGATTCATAAGAAAGGGGGAGAGCGGGATAGTTTTGGGGAATTTGCACAAGACAGGAAACCTATTTGGCAGGGAAATCAGATCGGGCGATTCGCTCTCTCTTAACGAAGAAAAATTCAAGGTGAGAGGCATTATAAAGAAAATTGGAAACCCAGACGATGACAGATTAATAATAATGGACATAGAAAGATTCAGGGAGTTCTTCAATATATCTGAAAGAGTGGACTGGAGCGTCATACAGGTTGATGAGGGAGAGGATTTAATTAAAGTTGCAGGAGATGTGGAAGAAGAGTTAAGGAAAGCAAGAGGAGTAACTGAAAAAACTCAGGATTTTAATATTTTAACTCCGGAAGAACTCCTCGGAAGTTTTCAGGATATTCTTAACATTGTTACTGCTTTCCTTGCAGGAGTCGCTGCAATATCCCTGCTCGTCGGAGGAATAGGAATAGCAAATACAATGTTTACTTCAGTGCTTGAAAGAACAAAGGATATTGGAGTGATGAAGGCTGTTGGGGCTAAGAATAAAGACATTATGATGATTTTCCTCATTGAAGCGGGGTTAATAGGACTGGTTGGAGGAATTGTTGGAGTTTTACTGGGGATTGGAGTAAGCAAGACCGTTGAATTTATAGCAATAAACCAACTTGAAACGAATTTGCTCAAAGCATATATCGGGGCTCCTTTAATAATTAGCTGCCTTGCATTCTCCTTCCTTATTGGAGCATTTTCAGGAGTAGTGCCCGCATTGAGAGCTTCAAATCTAAAGCCCGTTGATGCCCTAAGGTATGAGTGATGAAATTGAGCATTTCTGATAGAATTGCTTAAAAGATGAATATATCTTTAATAAATAAGATATAATATTCTAATCCTCTTATAATTAATTATATACGCCGCGGCTCGTGATGTTCAACAAGCCAGAGCATTAGAATAAACAAATAGGATTTACATTAGCAGTATACTTTAAGTTTAACTTCTAATTAAGCACATAAGATACTGAAATAAAGAAAGATTTAAAAAAAGCATTCTATTAGACGAACAGATGAAAAAATGCATCTACTGCAAAAAAGAGATTGATGAGAATTCTGTCATAGACTTCTGCAACGACTGCGGGAAGGGTGTATGGGGGGAAAAGATGTTCAATACAATCGTAAAGAGCATGCAGGATGCCAGGGAAAGAGGAGATTTAATGCAGGGAAGTGTGGAAACAAACTACCCTCGGATGTCAAAGAGGATGTAGGTTACAGCAAAGATTATTTAGAATATTGTGTATAGAATCTGCTGTCTTATTTATTTTAGGTCATATCATGAGTTATTCAATTATATACACAATTTATATCTTACTTATATTAGCACTATAAGATGACGAAGAGATAAGCTTAAAAAGGTAGAAAGAGAAATATTTTAATTGACTGGGATAAAAAGCAAAATGATGAAGAGAAAACGAATCCGTCGGAGAGGGAAGCTGAGGCTTAGTGAATACTTCAAAGAGCTTAATAAAGGCGACAGGGTAGCAGTAGTCAGGGAACTTTCGGAAATGCCTAAATTTCCAAAGACTCTGCAGGGCAGGACAGGAACTGTTGACGGCAAGAAAGGAAAGTTCTATATTGTCAGGATAATGGATTACGACCAGGAAAAAACACATATAATACATCCCGTTCATTTAAAAAAACTTGCTTAGATAAAACAGAAAAATGATAATTGACATTAAATCAGAAACCAGATAAAACAGAAAAATGATAATTGACATTAAACCATTGAGCTTGAGCGAATCGGAAGAGATAATTGAAAATGCCGGTGACAAAGAAGAAAAGAAAGAGATAATGGCTTTCATAAAGAAGTTCAATAAAATAAGCGTCAAAGATGCAAAGAGTCTGAGGGATGAAATAGAAAAGCTTGACTATCTAAAAGTAAAACCAGAGCATGTCATAAAAATAATTGACACTCTGCCGGAAGATGAGGCAGACATATTGAAAATATTCGCTGATACGGGATTGTCAAAAGATGAAATCAATAAAATACTTGAACTTGTCAAGAAATACAAGTGATGAAGATGGAAAGGGAAGAGTATGCTATTGTGCTAGATTACCTGCCATATGGTTATCCGCTAGAAAAGAAAAGGACTCCTGTAGCCCAAGCTATGGGGCTTTCTGGATTTACCCTGCTTCATCTGGTGCCAAGGAAGGGCATGTCCTTAGCACTTAAAGAAAAGGTATATATAGGAGAGGGAAAGAGAGACAAGGTATATTATATCCTGGGAAGATTACCCGGAGAGAATCTGACAGAAACTGCCAAGATAAATCTTGCAGAAATTATTGCATCAATAGTTGAGGAAAACGAGAAAAGGTTTATTGAATTTTTCAACAAGGCAGATGCTATAAACACGCGAATGCATCAATTAGAATTGCTTCCCGGCTTCGGAAGAAAGCACACTACAGAAATCTTAAAGGAAAGGGAGAAAAAGCCCTTCGAAAGTTTTAAAGATATAAGAGAAAGGCTGCATTCCCTGCCAAATCCTGTTAAAGCAGTAGAGAAAAGAATATTTGAGGAGTTAACACAAAATGAGAGGCACAGATTGTTTGTGAGGTAAAATGAAAAAACAAGAAACGAAAGAGAAAGTAAAAGAAGATAAAATAAAAGATCGCCCGTCGGCGGAACAGCAGACAGAATCTCTAATAAGAATTCTCGATAAAGACATAAAAAGCAGCAAGAAAGTAATAGTTGGGCTGACAAGAATAAAAGGCGTCTCATGGGCCGTATCCAACGGAATATGCTCTGCTATCAAAATAAATCCTGCAAAAAAGATAGGCGATTTGAGCAAAGAAGAGATAAAAACAATTGAAGAGTTTATAAAAAATCCAAAATTGCCTTCTTTCCTGCTGAATAGAAGAAAGGATGCTAATACCGGAGAGGACAGGCATCTGACAAGCACTGATTTGGACTTAAGGAAGGAATTTGATATCAAGCTATTGAAGAAGATAAGAAGTTACAGGGGATTGAGGCATGCTCTTGGGCTTCCAACAAGAGGACAGAGGACTAAGAGCCACTTTAGGGAAAATAAGAAGTCCAGAATCAGTGTGGGAGTTGGCGCATCAAAGAATAAACCTGTTGAAGGAAAGTCAGGAGGCAGATAATGGCCTGGACAAGAAAGCACAAGAGGTACTCTAGGCCGAAAAAGCCTTTTGAAAAGCAGAGAATAGAAGAAGAAAATGAGATAATAAAAGAATATGGGCTTAAAAACAAGAGAGAGATATGGAAGGCTGAAGCTGCGATAAGCAGGTTGAGAAGAATAGCAAAGAAGCTTATAACCTCCAGCCAAAAAGAGCAGGAAGAACTTTTCAACAAGCTGAACAAGATTGGACTCAAGGTTTCTTCCATTCCGGAAGTCCTTGCTCTGGAGAAGAGAGACTGGATAAAGAGGAGATTACAAAGTGTTCTGCTCAGGAAAAAATTAGCCAGGACGCCACCCCATGCAAGACAATTAATAGTTCATAAGAGAGTAAAGATTAAAGGGCGGATTGTTAACCAGCCATCTTATATCGTGAGAGTGGATGAAGAGGATAAGATAGAAGTGGTGGAAAGCAAAAAAGCTGTAAAAAACAATGCTGTTGCTCAGGAAGTTAAGAAAACAGATTTGACAGGAGTGAAAAATGAGTAAGAATCTTCAGGAAAATACAGGGATCGTGCATATATTCACCAGCTTTAATAATACTCTTGTTAACCTGACTGATTTATCGGGCCATACGATAGCGAGAGTTTCCGGAGGAATGATAACAAAACAGGACAGGTTAAAAGCCAATCCGACTGTTGCAATGTTCATAGCTAAGAAGATAGCTGAATCTGCAAATGAGATTGGAATGAAAAATTTATATGTCAGGATAAGAGCAAAGACGGGAAATACCTCTCCCGGCCCCGGCGCCCATGCCATAATAAAATCTCTGTCAAGAGAGAGTTTTAAGATAATAAGCATCTCTGATGTAACTAAGATACCCAGAGGCGGGCCAAAGAAAAAGGGAGGAAAGCGCGGAAGAAGAGTTTAAAAAAGCAAATTACAGATAAAATATGTAGGGAACATACAAGCAATAAAAATGAAAATTTATAAAAAAACTCCGGAAGATGCAGTTTTTTCTGCGGACATAGAAGAGCCATTGGCCAATGCCATAAGGCGTTCTGTCCAGGAAATCCCGATTCTGGCCATAGATGAAATAGAGGTTTTCAAGAATGATTCTGTTTTGTATGACGAGGTTCTTGCTCACAGGCTTGGGCTCCTTCCCTTAAAAACAGACAAAACTATGCTTGAAAAAAGCAGGAAGAAGAAGAGTTCTGAAAAGAAAGAAGAGGGAATGCTTTACGAAGCCAAGCTCAAGCTTTCAAAGAAGGGTCCATGCATAGTTTATTCCGGAGATATTGGGGGAGGAGCAGAAGTTGTATTCAAGGAAATGCCTCTTACTGTATTAAAAAAGGGACATGAAATAGAACTGGTTGCAACAGCCGCTCTTGGAAAGGGCATTGAGCATGCCAAATATTCCCCGGGAATGTTTTACTATAGAGAGTTTTATGAAGTCATCCCAAAAAAAGGAAAGGATGCGGATAAAGAATTTTTAGAGAATTTCCCCATATTAATAATAAACCCCGGGGAAAACGGAGAAGAACCCGAATTTGAAAGGTACAAATTCAAGAATGGGAAGAATACCAGGGAGATGTATGAAGAGCTTAAAAGCAATGTCTCTATAGAAAAAGGGAAGGGAATAATATTCTTCGCCGAGTCTTTTGGACAGATAAAGGCAGAAGAAATTGTTATCGGGGCTATAGAAGCTCTAAAGAAGAATCTTGAGCCTTTCATGAAGAATTAATATAACTCTGGAAGGTTTTTAAACTAAAGCTTCACCTTAATACCATCCGGGCGGGAGTGCCGGAGTGGTCAAACGGGTGTGGCTAAGGACCACATGGCTTAGTGCCTGCAAAGGTTCGAATCCTTTCTCCCGCATAAGGAACCAAAGGTTCCTTATCAACTCTCCTTTGAGAGAACAGATAAAATTAATGAAACTGCGCCGATAAAACCAATATGAAAAGGGCATCAAAAACAAGGATAAAGAAGAGAATGAGGAAGAAAACTAACACCGAGCTGGTAGAAACCATAAATACTGCGAAGAAAAATTCCGGATGGATTGAAGTTGCGAGGCATTTGTCTTCGCCAACAAAGGAAATGAAAGAGGTTAACCTGTCAAAAATAGATTCTAATGCTGAAGAAGGCGACACTATAGTAATACCGGGAAAAGTCTTGGGAAGCGGAGAAATAACCAAGAAGATAAGAGTTTGTGCATTCAAATTTTCACAGGAAGCAGCTGCTAAACTTAAGAATAAAAAATGCGGGGTGGCTGCAATAATTGAAGAAATAAAGATAAATCCTAAAGCTTCCGGAATAAAAATAATTTTATAAAATTTAATACTATGAAAATAAATTTATTAATTAAGAAACAAAGATTTATCAAAATAAATTTATCAATTATTAATTAAGAAGAATAAATTTATCAATTATCAATCAAGAGGCAAAAATATAACACTATGAAAAAAGAAAATGCACCTGCAGGGATGGAAGAGGTTGTTATAGATGCGGAAAACGCCATTGCGGGAAGATTAGCCAGTTATACTGCAAAGCAGCTTCTCTTAGGCAAGAAAATAAAAATCGTTAATTCTGAAAAGGCAGTAATAATAGGCAATGAAAGAGATATATTGAATAAATATTTAATATTAAGAAGAAAGGGAGGGAGCGCCATGAAAGGCCCGTTTTTTCCTTCCGGCCCGGACAGGCTTCTTAAAAGAATTATAAGAGGAATGCTGCCACAAAAGAAAGGCAGGGGAAGGGATGCTTTAAAGAGAGTAAGGTGCTATATAAGAATTCCGGAGGAACTTAAAAATTTCAGGATGGTAAAATCAAGCAGGAGCACTGCCCCAATTAAATCAATATCTCTGGAAAAATTATCCGGGGGACTAAAATACAGAGGATAAAATGAAAATTAAAGGCATTATTGCTTCCGGGAAGAGAAAGTCTTCAAAAGCTACAGCGACGATAACAGAAGGAAAGGGCAAAGTTACTATTAATAAAGTTCCCTACACGGCACTCCCTAAATTGAGGAGGCTGTACATTGAAGAGCCTATAAACATTGCTATGGAAACTTTAGGAAACAATAATTATGATGTAAGTGTTATTGCAAGGGGAGGGGGGAAGGAAAGCCAGACAGAAGCTGCAAGGCTGGCTATTGCAAGAGCAATTGTAAAATTCAGCAAGTCAGAAGCGCTGAAGAGAGCTTACCTCACTTATGACAAGGCCCTGCTTGTGGCGGATGTAAGGAGAAAGGAAGCTTACAAGCCCGGAGATTCCAAGGCAAGGACGAAGAGACAGAAGTCGTACAGGTGAGAATAATTCTATTGATTAATATAAATTCAAAATAACTTTTAGTATAGCCATTATTGATAGCCCTTAATATGCCGGACAATTGCATCAGATTATGTCTAAGTCTTATAGATTATTAGTTAATTATGATTTATTATCCAAATAATAATCAATAACCCTTAATGATAATTTTATTTCTTCATCAGCTCATCCAGAGGAGAAACAACTCTCTTTAACTGCGCGGTAGAAATGTGGGTGTAAATTTCCGTCGTGGAGATTGAACTGTGTCCAAGCAGGGTTTGTATCAGTCTAATATCTGTTCCGGACTCCAAGAGATGTGTCGCGTAGCTATGACGCAGGGTGTGACAATGGGCGCTTTTTTTAATTCCTGCCCGCTTTGCTGCAAGCCTTACAATTTTCTGGAGGTTTTGGGCGGAAATCTGCTTTCCCTCACGGCCTGTGAATAAAAATTCCCTGCCCTTTTGCTTCTGCTCCTCAGCCTGCCTCTTCAAATCTTCAATCAAATAATTAGGTATATTGAAAATTCTGTCTTTGTTTCCCTTGGCTTTCTTTATATGCCCGATTTTCTCTTCGAAATGAAGGTTCTTCAGCCGAAGGTTTATTAATTCAGACACCCTCATTCCAGAGGCGTATAACAAGCTGACTATCAGGCGGCTCTTCCATGTCTTTGTGTTTTCAATAAGCTTGAGAACTTCTTCTTTCGTTAAAACGTCGGGGAGAGTTCTTTCCTTCTTCGGCCTCTTGATGCTCACCGTAGGATCTTTTTGAAGTAGAGAGGTATATGCAAATCTTATTGCTGCAAGAATCAGGATTATAGAGCTTGAAGCTTTACCTGAGTTTTCTGCAAGAAAGCTCTTGACATCATTCTGCTCAATATTTTCCGGGTTTTTCTTCGCAAAGTCAAGAAGCTCTTCATTCGCTTTCAGATAATTTCTTATAGTGTATGGGCTGTTCTTTGAAATTCTTAATTCTATTTCAATTTTTTTCAGAAAATCCTCTTTTTTCATCCAATGGATTGTGCATACTTCTTTATAAGTGTTGGTTAAGAGCCAGCATCTCCAATGGGTAATTATTTTAGTAGCATAAGAATGATATAACTATCAGAAATAATTCCATTATTAATTAGGTATGACCTTTATCAACGAGTTCAATCGATGGTAATTGCTAACAAAGGCTAACAAAGGCTTGCTCATGCCTGTTCGTGCTTATTAAGAGGATTTACATTATTGGTTGATTCTTTAAATCTTCCTGCTAAATTGGGATTGTATCAGAAATCAGCGCCTTTTTCCGGAAGGGAATTTTATGGTGTAAGCAAGAGTAATAGTGGGAGATTCATCTTCATCACTAAGAGCCATGAGCCATAGTGGAGAGTTAAGAACTGGTTCTCTGTATCTATATGCATAAGAAGAGGTAAGAGCGGAAGCTTGAGAATTTCCGTAAGCAAAATCGCTCCAGGACTGTTCTTTTAATTCAAGGGATAATTCACCGGAAAGTCCAAAGACATTAAGTTTCTTTCTTGCCCTGATCCCTGCATCAACCTCACCGGAAATGCCTCCGCTAAATGAGAAGCCCCATTTAACTCCAGTATATTCTTCGAGAGGCTTTTCCAGCCATTCTTTCTTTACTCTCCTGACTTCATCTACCTGAGAATAACCCCACTCAACGACAGCCCCTATGTCCTGGCCGGTAAGAAGAGTCAGGGCTACTCGCTTAGCATCTCCCTCGTCAAAATCTCTTTTTGGATCATCAAGGCTGTTAAGAGTTGCATCAACGGCATTTTGGGCCCTGATATTGTTATGCCCAGATAAAATGCTGTTTTGCAAACTGCTTGTTGCATTGTTGATACTCATTGTTGCATTGTTGATACTCATTGTTGCATTGTTGATACTGCTTGCACTGCTGTTTAATCTGTTCATATTGTTTGTATTGCTTCTTTGCAGAGCGTTCACGCCGGGAATTATTCTGTAAAAAAGGCTGCTCCTGTCCGGCTCTATAACGGGTGCAGAATTCTCATGTTCTGAAAGCTGCTCTGATAACTGTTCAGAAGATGCATAGTGATATGAATCATCTTTATTTGAGTATGTATTATCTCTCTGATCTCTCTGCCTCTCAAAGTGCTCAATTAATTCCTCAAGAATTATCTTAGTCCGCTCATAGCTCTCAATCTCTCTTGTAATTGCATTTACATCACTAGCGCATCCCACTCCAATGGAGCCCGCGCAAAGCGCGGCCAGGGAAGCTCCCAACCTTTTCAATATCATGCGTATAGATATAATCATAGCAGGTATTAAAACCTTGTTTATCCTATGGCAGTAATAAAAAATTTAACTTCGTCTCCAAGAAGTCTATATCCTAAATCTCATTAGGTTATAGATGAATTTGAGTAGCCAAACACAAGATATATCAAGGAGAAAGGATAATAAAAACTATGGGAATATACAAATTTGATAAGAACGCACATTCAGTATATACACTGAATTATCACTTAGTTCAGTGCATAAAATACAGAAGAAAAGTATTATCTTTTCCAGAGATAATTGATGAACTAAAATCAAGAACCCACAAGATTGCAGAAATTTATGGAATAAAAATAACAGCGATAGAAAGCGATTTAGACCACGTTCATATTTTGTTTATAGCCAAGCCACAAACAGATTTATTAAAGTTCATAAACAACTGGAAATCAGCAACTTCAAAAGCATTAAGAAACAAATTCAGAGACAAGATAAAAGACAAACTTTGGAAAGATGTATTTTGGAGCGGAAGTTATTGTCTTATAACATCAGGACAGGTAACTCTTGATGTTCTAAAAAAATATGTTGAAAGTCAGGGAGAACCAAAAAATGTTAGCAAATAAATTCAGACTATATCCAAACAAAGAGCAAACTGATAAGTTAGAATTTGCTTTGGATACATGTAGACGGGCTTATAATATGATGCTCGGAGAATTAAGAGACCAAGTTGTTATAGACAGAAATATGATTCAGGCAATTCTCCCGGACTTAAAAATCTGTGAGCCGAGATTCAGAGAAGTTTATTCTAAAACACTTCAATACGAATGTTATAGATTATTTTCTAATTTATCAGCATTAAAAGTTTTGAAAGGAAATCATAAAAAAGTTGGGAGATTGAGGTTCAAAGGAAAGGGATGGTTCAAGACAATAAATTATAATCAAAGTGGTTTTTCTCTGGAAGATAATAAACTTCATCTTTCAAAAATAGGGGATATAAAAATTAAAGTTCATAGGGAAGTGAATGGAAACATAAAGCAAATTCAGATAAAGAAAGAGATCGACAGATGGTACGCTATTATAATTACCGACGAGAAAAAGCAAATTATTTGCGGAAATAAAGTTGTGGGAATTGATTTAGGGATAAATAATTATCTCGTTGACAGCGAAGGAAACAAAATAGAAAACCCCAAAATCTTGGAGCAAAATTTATCAAAGTTAAAGCATCTACAGAAAGATTTGTCAAGAAAAAAGAAAGGAAGTTCTAACAGAAAAAAGGCAAGAATAAGATTATCAAAACTTCATCTCAAAATCACAAATCAAAGAACAGATTTCTTGCATAAGATTACAACAAAATTAATAAAGGAATGTAAGATAATTGTTATGGAAAATTTGGACATAAAGCAAATGTCACAACAAAAATATTTCAACGCTAAAAATATGATGGATGCTTCTTGGGGTAAATTTGCTCAACTACTGGACTTCAAAGCTGAGAACGCTGGTTGTCAGATAGTTAAGATAGACCCAAGAAACACAAGTAAAATCTGTTCTCAATGTGGACATATTCAGGATATGTCCCTATATAAGAGAACTTACGAGTGTGCTGAATGTGGCTTTGTCATAGACAGAGATTACAACTCGGCGATAAACATACTAAATAAATTAGCAGGGCAGGAATTGTCCTGTGTGGAGAAATCTGTCAATACTCCGTTGGAGCAAACAAGTTCTATGAAGCAAGAAGCCCTAACCTCAACAGAATGTTAGGTAAGGGTAGTTCACAGAGCGCAAAGCTTATAGCTGGTAAAAGCAGAAGAGGGCCTATAGTATAATGGCTTAATTACGCGCCGTTCGCAACGACGAGATTCGGGTCCGATTCCCGATAGGTCCATATCTTAAGTATCTCCAATACAAATATAGCTTAGTAATAGATTCAGGGCTCAATTAATATTGTAAATCAGATTAGGATAACTTGGATGATGGCTTGCCAGTATTTATCATCGTTAAGAACTAGATGGCTTGCCAGTATTTATCATCGTTAAGAACTAGATGGCTTGCCAGTATTTATCATCGTTAAGAACTAGATGGCTGGTGTTTCAAAATTAATTAATAGATTCTATATCTCTTATTTCTAATATGTAATAGCAATCCATCGGAGATACTTATCTTAAGGAAAGTTTTAAATGCTCTTTATAAGATATAATGAGATGCCAGACAGGAAAAAGAGCAAGGAATATTCAAATGAATATCTCGACAGATTGAGACACAGCTGCGCTCATCTTCTTGCCGCAGCAGTGATCGGGCTGTTTCCAAAAGCGAAGAGAACTATAGGGCCTCCAATAGAAAACGGATTTTACTATGATTTTGATTTCGGAGAAGTTGAATTAAAAGACGGCGATCTGCCGGGGATTGAAGGCAGAATGGCGGAGATATTGAAGACGTGGAAAAGTTTTCAGAGAAAGGAAGTAACTGCATCGGAAGCCAAGAAAGAATTCAAGAATAACGAATATAAATTAGAACTCATTGATGAATTCTCAAAGGACGGGCAAAAACTAACTCTTTACAAGAGCGGCAATTACACTGATTTATGCAGGGGCGGGCATGTTGATAATCCTTCGAAAGATATAACAGCATTCAAACTATTAAAAATAGCAGGAGCATACTGGAGGGGAAGTGAGAAGAACAAAATGCTTACGCGTATTTACGGAACTTGCTTTCCGACGCAGAAAGAGCTTGATGAGCATCTGAAGAGGATTGAAGAAGCAGAAAAGAGGGACCATAGAAAATTAGGAAAGGAGCTGGGATTGTTTACATTTTCAGAATTGGTAGGAAGCGGCTTGCCGTTATATACTCCCGACGGTGCTTTCGTCAGGATTGCAGTTAATAATTATGTAGAATCTGTCCAGTCTGCGCAGGATTATACGCAGGTCTGGACTCCACAGATGACAAAGGCGAAACTGTTTAAAATATCAGGACATTATGACAAGTATAAAGACGCTATGTTTAAAGTATCAAGCAGTTATTCTAATGAAGAGTTCTTCCTCAAGCCCATGAACTGTCCTCAGCATACCCAGATATATTCTGCTGAACCCCATAGTTACCGTGATTTGCCATTGAGATTTTCAGATTTCTCCATGCTCTACAGAGATGAAAAGCCGGGAGAGCTAAGCGGATTATCCAGGGTAAGGGCATTCTCTCAGGATGACTGCCACATCTTCTGTACAGAAGAACAGGTGGATGAAGAAATTGACAAAGCCTTAACAATGACTAAAGAAATAATAAATACTTTTGGGCTGAAATATAAGTATCGTTTGTCAACGCGCGATCAAAAGCATCCTGAAAAATATTTAGGTAATCCAGAAATATGGGATAGAGTGGAAGCATGGGCAGTCAAAATAATGAAGAGGAATAAAATAGAATATTTTGATGGTCCTGGAGAGGCAGCATTCTATGCTCCAAAGATGGACCTTATAGCAACAGACGCACTGGGAAGAGAATGGCAGTTGTCTACAATACAAATAGATTTTGTGATGCCGGAGCGTTTTGGACTGGAATATGCTGCCAGGGACGGAACGATAAAGCGCCCAGTGATGATACATCGTGCAATTATAGGGTCTCCGGAGAGGTTTATGATGATTATGCTTGAGCACTTTGCCGGAGCGTTTCCAGTATGGCTTTCGCCGAATCAGGCAATAATACTGCCAATAAGCGAGAAATTCACAAAATCAGCAGAAAAAACAACCAATAAATTAAAAAAATTAATTCCCGGACTGAGAGTTAAGATTGATTTAAGCAACGAAACTCTGCAGAAAAAAATAAGAAATGCCCAACTCAAGAAGATTCCTTATATGCTTATTGTTGGAGAGAAGGAAGAAAAAGCAGGAACAGCTAATGTAAGATTGAGAGGCGGAGAAATTATCGGAGAGATGAAGATTGAGAAAATCGCTGAAAGAATAAAAAAGATGGTAGAAGAAAAATCTCTGGCGCTGTAGTTTTCAGGACATAAATGATTAAATACCATACTTGCTTCTATGTAATATGGCTGTGATATATACTGTTAAGTGTGAAAGGTTCCATAAAGTAGCTAGTATTGCTGATGCCAAAAGGGGTGATATGATTACCCCTTATAATTTTAATTGCGATGATGGCATCGGAGATTGTTCCGGAGAAAATGAAGGAAAAGTATTATGCACAATACTTAAAGGAAATTGCCCTGTGTATGAATCTGTTTTCCAAAGAATGAGGGGCGGGCCTCCAACATGGGTTGATGAAACGACTAGAAAAAGCAGGGAAGACATTGTAGTGAAGACGCCAGCATAATCAAGATGCTGGAGCTTGCATCTTACGGCAACAGACTTAGATATTTGACCATTTTGTCTGTTGCTGTATTCGAGAGAACAAAAAACATGGTGAAATATTTTGGTCTCTCGTTATAAGTATGCTCAAAATGTCAAGAACATTAGTTCTTGAGCACATTCAAAACGTCAAGAATTTACAATTCTTGAGCGCAGTCAAGGATTAACATCCTTGATGATTAACATTTTTGATGACTAAGACGAGTTTTTGATACGATAAGGCTGCTATGTTATTGACGAGGATAGATGCTATACTTTGCTTGCTTATACTTAATATCTGATTAATATTAACATTATAGCCAAGGACTTTAATATTTCCCTGATTTGTCATTGGCTATTTAGGGAAAGAATTATGTCTTTCACTATAGGTGATTAGGTAAATTCCGCACTAATTTTTAATATATCTATCGCAATAGTTCTTATAATAATAAATTAGTTTATTAGAGATTTATCAATAGTGTTGAATCATACATTCAGATATTAGCTTATTAGAGATTTATCAATAGTGTTGAATCATACATTCAGATTAGAGCAGCGTTTTATGTTTTGCAGTTTATCAATTAATATTAGTTAATTATCCTTGATTCCTTGGTTTCAAAGTAACTTATCGACGCTAATTATTGTTTTATATGTTATCAGTTAATCACTTCTGGTTTCAAAGTAACTTATCGACGCGAATAATTATTATAACGTCCCAGAATATTATCAGCCAGAGCTGTTAGAAGCATTATTTTGAGAGTTGTTTGATTCTCCCGAGCCGTTTTGCTGGGGGGGCAAGTAAAAAGTCCTGTTGCCTCCTGCTGCTCTTAAAACGTCTGCCATGGCTTGAGTTGCAGCCCCGAAGCTTTCATAGAAGAGATAAAATTGGTTTTGTATGGAATCATTAAGTCCGTCAATTCTTTCATTTAATTCATTGTAACTTAAATTTATTGTATTTATCCTGCCGACTATATCTGTGTACTGCTCTCTTTGGGATCGTGATATCTCCAAAACAGTATTCAGCCCTTCTGAAACATGAAAAGATGATGATACTTTTATTGTCCTGAATGAGTCTCCATCCCTTATAATGCAGCTTATATGCTCTTCATATACTCCTGATGTCGATGGAGTTGTGAAGCTTGTATAATAATTGCCAGGAACTGTAGTTGAATACATTATTCTGTCTATAAAGAAATAAGATTTATCGGGGTATAAAACTGAGGCTACGCAATCTGCTCCTTCAATAGAATTTCCCTGGTAATCCGCAAGCCTTACGATTATCTGGCCTTCTTCAGAGCTTATATACTCTGTTCCGGAAACCATTTTGAGTGTTGGCTCATTGGGACTAAACAAGATCCTGTCAGAAAAATAATACATAGAAAAAATAAAACCAGCAAGAATTATAGCAATGACTAAGTATTTTAAGATATTTTTTACTCTTTCATTTTTTCTGTCGTAATATTCCATCCCATGCACATTTTGTAAGGATCAGGATAAATATAATTGATTTTTAGGATTAAGATATCACTCTTATATCTACTGCGCTCTCTACAGTTTCTTTTATTGAGTAAACAGTTGTATTAATTTCTCCTGTCCTTGACTTTATAATGTTCAAATCTACCAGGATGGTGTTTATGTTGTCTGTGATTGTTCCGCTCAGCAATTCCCACGTGTTTGAGACTGTGGCATTTATCTCACTAAGCCTTGTGTTTTGCTCAGACTGAAGAGTGTCTATGGCGGCGTTTATTGTGTCCAGTTCATTACAAAGAGCAGAGTTTGTGGTTTCCGGATTTCCGCAAAATGCCTCTATCACCGCAAGGTTGGAGTCAATGCTGTCAAACCTGCCTGATATCTCCGCCATATCCTGCTGATTCATAGAATTGGAAACAAGCCATTGTGTATCTGTATAAACATTTGTTATCGCTGTGCTTAAGTTGTTGTAATGCTGGTTCATTAAAGACTCGAGCCCCGGCCTGAGAGTGTCTGTAATTAAGCTGCTTATATTTGTATTTACCACAGAGAGCTGTGTTGAAAGAACGTTTTGAGTGCTGGCAAGATTGTTTGTCAAAGATACATTAATATTGCTTAGCTGAGTTCCAAGATTTGCCTGTGTGCTTGTAATGCTGTTAAGAACATTTGTCTCGACGCTGTTCAGAGTGTTTGTCAGGCTTGTTCTTGTCGTGTCAACGTTCAAATTAATATTCTCTCCTGTAGAAGTCACAACTGCTGTCAAGGAAGCATTAATGTTGCTCATCTGAGCCATTAACAATGCAATCTGCTCTTCTATCTTTGCTTCAAGAGCCGGCTGAAGTGTATTGGTAATTAAAGTACTTATGCTCCCATTAACATTTGAAAGCTGTGTGGAAATTCTGTTTTCTGTATTTGCCAGATTGCTTGTCAAGGAGATGTTGACATTGCTTAATTGAGTGCTTAAAGACGCCCGCGTCGTGTCAATGTTGCTCATTACATTGGATTCTGCAGTGTCAAGAAGGCCAGAGAGAGTGGTTCTTGTCATGTCAATGTTTAAATTGATGCTCTCTCCTGTGGAAGTTACAGTAGCAGTTATTGAGGCATTAACATTATTAAGAAGAGTGGTAAGAATTGCTATCTGCTCTTCTATCTTTGCTTCCAGCGCCGGCTGAAGTGTATTGGTAATTAAGTTAGTTATGCTTGCATTAACATTTGAGAGCTGTGTTGTTACAGCTGCACGGGTATCTGCAATGTTTCCGCTTAAAGAGACATTAATACTGCTCAACTGCGTTGTTAGATTGGCTTTAGTGCTGCCTATATCGCTGATTATGCTGCTTTCAACAGCCCTCATCAATTCAGTGAGGTTTGTTCTCGTTGAATCTATTTTGAGATTGATGCTCTCTCCTGTGGAAGTTACAAGAGCGCTTACTGAAATATTAACGTTGCTCAACTCATTTCTTAACAAAGACAAATTAGTCGTTGCTTCTCTGATATTCTCAAGAGCGGGATTTACATGGAACGACTCCGAAGTCCTGATAGTATTTCCTCCATAGACACATGTTACTTCCTGCTGGTATGTTCCGACGGGCTGCCCTCCCAGCGAGTCCTTTCTCTCAAAATTGCCCGCAATTGCAGAAGCCTGCATGGGCTGCCCGCTTACAAAAATACTTCCATCGGGCCTGAATATGCTTGCTGTACATGCAGCACCCTCAATCGGCCTTCCCTTATAATCTACCAGCCTCACTATAGTAGAAGCATCGCCTCCGCTCCAGTACTCTGTATGAGATACCCATTGAATCTCAGGCTCATTAACCACTTTAGAGCCGCTTGCATATGCAATGACTAAGAAGAGAATTACCAAAACAACTACAGCCAAGATTATAAACCATGGTTTTTTGAAAAAATTTATCCCCATAAATCATCACCCTTTTAATAAACATCCGTTTTTTGCTGAGTCTAAGTGGACAAAATAAGTAATAAAGATGAGGTTTAATGGAAATTAAAGAGATTTATTTAACTCATTAAACTATAATGTTTAATTCAGTAAACTAAAAAGTTGAATTACCATGATAAATTTTAAATTAAATGTGAGTATATCCTATCCTGATTGAATATATTGCGGCCAATAAGTTATTATGTTTTAAGCTAATATTTTTTTATATATGGAATACCATTTATGTTTTAAGCTAATATTTTTTTATATATGGAATACCATTTATGTTTTAAGCTAATATTTTTTTATATATGGAATCCCAGATTTGATCTGCTACAAATTTATCTTTGTGCATGACTACTACAATCTTGTAATCTTTTTTTAGATCTCCGATAAAACTGCTTAAATCTATCTCTGAAATATTTGAAACTTCCCTGAAATATTTATGAATATTCTTAAAAGATTCCGAATAGTAAACTTCAACCACCCAATCTCCATATACACCTACATCAGAACGCTCTGAAATGCCTGCTTTACAGAGAATATTAACTCCCTTTCCGGAAAAAATCTTCAGCGCCCATTTGTCCAATGCATTTTCGGACTTGTGAGTGATATAATAATTGACTTTCTTTGAGCTGAGGAATATGCCCCTGTCATGCTCTTCATGAGGAAATAGAAAAGTAGGCCAATAATGAGACATTATCCACAGACATCTCTTTTTTCCCTGCGAATTGTCTATGTAACTCTTCTCTATATTCTTAACAAAAAAATATAGATTAGAGAGGTTGTTGAATTCAAATTTGTGGACTTCCTTCTTAAGAGACATCTCGCTGATATCTGCTTCCTCTTTGTTTATCGGCTCAAAGTAACCTCTATGCAGTTCATTAGCAAAGCTTCTTATTTTTTCAATCCAGTTTGGATTGAGGGAATACTCTTTTCCTGCCCGCATTAGGATATTCTGTAACTGAAGCTCTTTAATGCTCTTGAAAACTGACTGAAACGTACCTCCATATTTGTGGCCGGACCTCATTTTGTTGTAAACTTTCTTTATACTTAATGGGTGGTTCCTGGTAAGAATTGAGATTATAATATCTTTAGAATTCCTTGAGCTTTCATAGAAACTTGGCAGAATAATCTCTAAAGGCATGAGTAGTGACAGCAAAGAGGATATAAAAGAATTTAGGCATCAGGAATTATCTAATCTAAACACTCATAATATAATGGTATATAACCTGAAGGTTGTAAGTGGACACAATCATTGCAAGGTTATAGTATTTTAAAGAGATTATAATTTGTTTAGCGAGCCGCTATTAAGTGATTAATAGAGGAAAGTAGAGCTCCGTAAGATAATGTAAGGGACGATATCATCAAAAACCATCAAAAACTAATGTATGCACAATAAACCTTGTGCAAACTTTAGAGGGTTTTTCAAGGTTTATTGGGTTGTTTATTAAGTTGTTTATTAGCCCTCTTTGCCTCTTTGTGATTTATGTAGGAAGTTTTAAGCGTTGATAGAAAGATTTAAAGTAGTTTTTCAAGTTCCTCATTGAGCCATAATGAGGCTGCAACAACCTCTAAGCCAGTTCCATGAATCCTCATAAAGATTACTGGAGGACTGTGCCTGGCTCCAGCGCGTACATAATTTATAAAGTGCCTGTTGCCTTCTAAATCAACGTAACTAAATTTATCTCTTTCTACACTCTCAATCTTGACAATATCAGAATTAGTAGAGTCTTTTAACCCAATAACATAGTCGCCAATTTTTAAGGTATCTTTGTTTGGCCGAGGTATATTGAAAGGTTTGTAGGCCATTGATTAGATAGATTGGAATACTTTTTAACTATTTCTATACTACAATGTTATCAAAAAGCTCATCTTTTTGGCGATTTTTAGTCGTTTTTGGCCGGCTTTTTACAGAGTTTATTCATGCAGAAAGTTTTAAGCAAAAACTAAAAGATTCAACCCGATTTGATTCTTACATAGGTATGAAGCTTAGAATTCCTACGATTATCAGATATAACCCTATGGCCCACCTCAGCAAACGCGGAACAATCAGGATTAAAAGCCCGACAAGAATGGCTAGGATGCCCGAGATTGCGAGATTTATTGTTACCATTATTTATTTCCTCTCAATTACTTCCTCTACTCTAAATTTTATAAAACAAAATACACTTACAAAATGCACTATTTCAATTAATGTATTTCAATTAATGTATTTCAATTAATGTATCTCAATTAATGTATTTCAATTAATATAGTTGTTTTGCTGTTGTAAAAGCTATCATTGCATCATATGAAGCTCAAGCCCTTTCTACGTATCTTTTCCTACACATCTTTTTCTGCGTCAAAAGTTTTAATCAAAAACAAAAAACAACTTTCGCAAGAGGATTACTTCTTGTAATTCCTCATTAGCTTGCTCACACCTATTACTAGGAATGAAAGAGCTATTAGCCAGTTGCTGATAACCGCTCCAATATCGAGCCCGAGTAATGGAAGAACCCATAAAACTCCTATGAGAGTCATCAACCAGGCAGTTAACTTAGCCATTTTAAACACCCCCTAAATAGAATAAATAATAATGAGTATTTAAAACTATCTCAGAACAGGGTATTTTTAAGAACGTTGAGGTGTTTAAATAATCTTTGGTGGGAATAAAAATTTGCCGACGACAAGTCTGCTTTTAATCTACTTTTAAAAAATTTCAGGCAAAATTAAGACAAATTAAGATAAAGATAGTGAGGATATTGTGAAGAAAAGATGTTTATGGGAATTTTAAGGATAACATCACAGCTATTAAATGCTGTTTAGGGGTGTTTATAGGTGTTTATAGGTGTTTAAACAGCTGTTTAAGAGTCAAAATCACACAAAAATGGTGTTTAAACAGCCATGTGTTGGAGTCATTCCAACACATCCCTAAGAGTTTAGAAAACATAAAAACCTGCAAAAAATATATCAATTTTATCCATTTTTATCGACGGTAAAGAAAAATAATGGAAAAGGTTTATAAAGAAGGCTATGTAAGGGAGAACATGTTTGGATGGCTCTTTGGCAGGAAAAAAGAGGTTGAAAGGGTAAAAACAGATACCAGGAATGCTTTTGAAATTGTTAAAGAAGATATAAAGAGTGTTTCTAAGTGGCTTGAACACCTTAAACAGGCAGACAACAACACTGAAAAAAGGTTTGATGAGATGGATTTGCGTTTATCGTCGGTAGAGCAGGATTTAATTTCTGTAAAAAATTTTGTTTTTTTGACTGGAGGAAGAATTTCTAAACAGGTGTTTAAGCAACCAACAGCTGTTCAGGGCAAACAAACAGCTGTTTATGGTGTTCAAACAGGTGTTCAAACAGGTGTTCAAACAGGTGGAAGTAGTGATTTTTTAAGAGGACTTTCTTCTATGGAAAGAACATTAGTGTATGTCTTAATAAACACGGAGTTAAAGCTTAGTTATGATGATCTTTCAGCTATGCTGGGAAAAACAAGAACAACAATAAGAGGACAGATAAATAGCATAAAACAGAAAAGTGAGAGCTTAATAGAAGAAATAATTGAAAAAAATGGTAAAAAGAGAGTCTTTATACCAGACTCCGTTAAGGAAATTTTGTTAAAAGATGTAAAAGTGAGAGTTAAAAAGACTAAAAAAGAACAGGAAAGAGAAGATTAAGAGGGCACTAACTGAAAAACAGAGAAAAATTAAAGAAAATTAAATAAGATTTGAAAGAAAAGTAAGGAAAGTGTGAAAAAATATAAAAAGCTTAAATTTTAAGCTTATAAGGTTTAAAAAGCAAGAATATACTAAGAAATTTGTAAAGATATTCGTTATACAAAATATCTACTTAATTGAAATTATAGGATTAAACAAGCTAAAAAGGGGATTTATAGCCCTTATAATCCTCTTAATTGAAGTATTGTGTCAAGAGTTGCTATTTTTTTGAGATCTAAAGAAATTTTAAGGAGGATTTTTTTATTGTTTACTCTTTCTCTAATGATGGGGATTCCTTTATTCATAATTCTGCCAATATAATCTCTTATAGAACTCTCCGAAAGTTCTAATTTTGAGGCTAATAGCCTGTAATCGACAAGTTCTCCTTTTTCCTCCAAAGAGTAGAGTAGGGAAAAAACTTTCATCTCCATTGAAGTCAATTGCTTGAATTTGCGGCGAATTTCTTTCTTTATTCCGTCCAAACTTTCGAGGATTTTTATGGCTTCATCAAAATCATTTCTTTTTTTAGTTATGCTATTATTTATATCATTAAATGTTTTTTCTGTTGTAGTACCTATTTCTACTATTCTTAGTTCTTTAGGCACTATGTTTTGTGAGGGTATTTGTGCTGTTTTAACTAAAGGGGGTTCATATTTGTCTGTTGGTTTGTCTGTTGGTTTGTCTGTTGGTTTGTCTGTTGGAACCCCTTCGTTTCCTATGGAAAATGCTGTTTTTTGCTGTTTTAAGGGCTGTTGAAACTGTTGGATTGTTGGATTATGTGTTGGAGTTGTTGATTTTTGGAAGTCTTGTGTTGGAGTTAGGGTGAGGAGGGGTGTGGGGGTGGGGAGGGAAATTGGGGCTTGTGTTGATGTTGGTGTCGGGGTTGGGGTTGATGTAGTAATATTGATTACTGAAAGAATTTGGTCATTCAGTCTCTCTATCTGTATTTTAAGCGTATTTAGCTTCTCATTTAAGAGATTATTTATGATATCTATGGATTGAGAAATTTCTACTTTTATATCTCTTCTTATTTCTGTTCTTGTGGACTCTAGATATACCCCTACATTATAAGTTTCTTTAGACAAGAGGTAAACATCTTCTTTAACTTTATCAAAGGCCTCTTTTATTTTAGGATCCATTATTAAGGATAAGATTGGTTTTTTATAAACTTTGAGATGTTTTAGTATATATCTGATTACATGTCAAGGCTAAAAAACTTGAAAAGTTTTTATGTATTAAGATTGTTGAGTATATGTTTATTTTTACAATCTTAAATGCCAGAAATCTTATGATTTCTTTGCTTTGAGATGTTTTATTATATATTTAGAGTCATCCGCACAGGGTTGGTTATAAACCTTTTATCAACGACAAAGCCTTCAACCCCTGCCTATAAGGACAGGTTCTAAGTAAATTTATCTTTATATATCTTATAAACTCTCGGAGAAAGAGTCCACCTAATCCTTCTGGAGTAGGGAGAGCCATGGGGGTTTTTCCTTATTGCCTTCACGAGCCCCCTCTTTTCCAGCTCAATTAAGAGGCCCTTTGTGAATTCTTCATCTCTTGCTTCTTCCTCACTTATTTTCGCTGTAAAGAGAGATTGTGGAAAAATATTATAAAGAAGAGACAGAATATTAGACATTATTCTCTCCCTCTTTTCTTTGGATAGCTTGCTCATAATAGGAAGAAAGGATAAGTATTTTTATATCTTGCCTTAGAATAGTAGAATAATAAATAAGTATTTTTATATCTTGCCTTAGAATAGTAGAATAATAAATAAGTATTTTTATA